>ERZ1034976.3-NODE-3-length-251051-cov-28.268367_pt1 | contig 251051 bp, 205 predicted proteins | sample MGYA00520623_ERZ1034976 | MGnify/ENA primary metagenome ERZ1034976 (study PRJEB33766, sample SAMN09781774) | gut metagenome | biome: gut microbiome | host: Homo sapiens | place: Madagascar | study: EMG produced TPA metagenomics assembly of the PRJNA485056 data set... | reverse complement strand
ACGATATGGCACCGTGGGGACACATGTATGTCAATCCTGGTCTAACAGAGCCTTAAAAAATCATTGTGTACCTAATGTTTTTTTAATCCCCGTCCCAGAAAAATCATCCGCCCAAAATGACTACCCTAGCGCAGGGAGCGCAGGCCGCCGGCTTCTTTGTCGAGTGCTGTGAAGCGCACGGCGTCTAGGTGCTCCAGGATGCTGATGGCTCGTTTGCGGGACACGCCCAGGGCCTCGCGCAGGACGCTCGTGGTGGCAGCGCCACCGGCAGCCTCGATAGCGGCGGCAACGAGCTCGCGCGCATGGCCCTCGGCGGCAGCGGACAGGGCAACGTCGCGCTCGACCTTCACGATGGAACGGTTAAGCGAAAGCTCGCGCAGAGCTCGCGTCATGGTGCCGCGATCGAGTTGCAGTTGCTCGCCCGCCTCGGGCAACGTCGGTGCATCGAGGCCGGCTTCGTCCAGCAAGGCAACGATACGTTCGCAGGCCTCGCGCACCACACGCGCCGCGGCGGCAGCGGAGTGCGGGTCGAACACCTCGGCACCCTCGGAGGCACACACGCCACGCGAGCAGCCCTTGGCAATCAACGCCGCGGCAACAGCGTCGTCAGCGGTAGGCCAAGCAGCATGGGCGACCGCACCGGGCGTAAAGCCCGTCTCCTTGGGAGCGGCCGCGTGCATGGCGGACAAGGTGGATGCCAACGCGTCCATCGCGCCATCGAGCACGGCGGCATTCACGTACAGCGAGCCGTCCGAGCCGCTAAGCTCGCGCACGGCACCTTGCGCTACCAGTTCGCCCAAGGCGGCGGCAACATAGCACGCGGCAATATTCAACGCCGCAACAACATCAGCAGCCGCAACCGGCAGCGCCTGCAGCGCCAGCCACGCGTCGACCGCACCGGCAACATCCCCCGCCTCGAGCGCCGCATACAGCGCACGCTCCCCTTCTGCAAGCTCGCGCGAGCGACGGCAGTGCGAAAGCAGCGCGCGCCCGCCGCCAATAAGCATCACGGGCGAATAGGACAGCACCACGGCATGGTCTCCGGCTCGTAGCGGCAGCGAGTTTTCCAAGCGCACCTGAACGACACGGGTCTCGCCCACCGCCATGGGGGCTTCGCCCTCCATGAACATGATGCGACCGACAACCTCGGCCGTACCCGCCATCACATGCACACGCGCACCCGACTCGAGCACACGCGGCTTGGCTCCCTCGCGACCCAAATACGTAAACGTCATCATAAAGCGCATCGTCTGGCCAAAGCGGCCCGCCACGCCCAGCATCTCTCCGCGATCGAGCGCAGCGACGCCATCGCCCACCAGGTTAAGCGCCACGCGCTGTCCAGGCAGCGCCTGCTGCGTATCGCCATGCACTTGAATCCCGCGCACGCGACAGACCGTACGCGACGGCAGTGCAACAAGCTCGTCGCCCACCGCGACGGGCGCATCGTGCAATGTTCCCGTCACCACGGTACCGGCGCCCTTGATCGTAAAGCAGCGGTCAATCGGCAAGCGCGGTGCGGCATCGGTTCGCTCGGCACGGGCACGGCAGGCACCCCAGCAAGCGGCAACTTGCTCGTCGAGCGCAGCCAGCAGGTCATCGATTCCCGCGCCGGTCTTGGACGACACGGTCACGATCGGCGCGTCCGCAAACACGGTACCCGACAAAAAGTCATCGACATCGAGCTCGGCAAGCTCGGTCATCTCGGCGTCGGCCAGGTCGCACATCGTCAGCGCAACCACCATGTGCGTGACGCCCAGCAGCTCCAGCACATGCACGTGCTCGCGGGTCTGCGGCATCACGCCCTCGACGGCCGAAACCACCAGCACGGCCACGTCGATACCCGTGGCGCCCTGCACCATGGCGCGCAGGTAGTGTGCATGGCCTGGCACGTCGACCAGGCCAACGATCTTGCCACTCGGCAGCGCCAGCTCGCCAAAGCCAAGCTCAACCGTCATGCCGCGACGACGCTCAACTTCCAGGCGGTCGGGGTTTTTGCCCGTCAGTGCCTCGATGAGCGCCGACTTACCGTGGTCAACATGTCCTGCCGTGCCAACGATAACGGGGCATTCCACCAACGCTTCGGCCTCACTCATCGGCGCACCGCCTTCTCAACGCATGCGATGAGCGTCGATGCCGCCGTCTCGATATCGCGGTCGCCCACAAGCGTACGGACGTCAAACAAAATGCGATCGTGCGAGGCTCGCGTGACAACCGGCGTATCGAAGTCCTGGACAAGCGAGCGCTTGAGCGCGTCGATGGACAGGTGCTCGTCAACAAGACGCACGGCAACGCACATCGTCGGCAGCTCAACGGTAGGCAGCGAGCCGCCACCGGGGGTCGACGATTCCTCGACGATCTCCACCTGAACGGCGCACGGGCAACCGGCCTTATCGAGCCCGTCAACCATACGATCGCGCAGCTTGCGGGCACGTCGCTCCAAATGAGCCTGCGGCAGCGTAAGCATGCTGAGCACCGGAATATCGCGATGGGCCACGTCGGCGCCGTCCATGTAGATACGCAGCGTAGCCTCGAGCGCCGTGAGCGCCAACTTGCCCGGGCGCAGGGCGCGCATAAGCGGATGCGACCCACAGGCCTGGACCAGATCGCGACGGCCCATGATAATGCCCGCCTGTGCGGCACCGAGCAATTTATCGCCCGAGCACGACACCAGATCGAGCCCTGCCGAAACCGAAGTGGGCGTAGTCTCCTCGCCGCCGCGCACCAGGATATCGTCAGGCAACAGCGCCCCCGAACCCTGGTCTTCATAGAACAGCAGACCATGCTTATGGGCCAGAGCGGCGAGCTCCTTTGAGCTCACTTCCTCGTGAAAACCCTCGATGCGATAGTTGGAAGGATGGACCTTGAGAATCATCGCCGTATCGGGCGTGATGGCGCGCTCGTAGTCGCCCAGATGCGTGCGGTTGGTAGCGCCGACCTCGACGAGCCGGGCGCCCGAGACCTCCATGACGTCGGGGATACGGAAGCTGCCGCCGATCTCGACAAGCTCGCCGCGGCTGACGATGACCTCTTTGCCCGCGGCATGAGTCGCCAGCACCAGCAGCACCGCGGCGGCGTTGTTGTTGACCACGAGCGCGTCCTCGGCACCGGTAAGCGAGCGGATCAGCTGCGCGGCATGCTCCTTGCGCGACCCGCGCGAGCAGGTGTCCACGCTGTACTCGAGCGTGCTGTAGCCGCGCGCAACCTCGGCCACGGCCTTTGCCGCCGACTCCGCGAGCGGGGCGCGGCCCAGATTGGTATGGATGACCACACCCGTGGCGTTGACGGCAGGACGCAGGCTCGGCAGCGCGGATCGATGCACACGCCACTCGATGGCCGAGGCCAGCTCGCGCTTGGAACGCGGGGCGGCACCGGCACGAATCGCGGCGCGCTCCTCGTCGAGCTCAGCCGTCACGGCGGCATGCACCACCGCGTCGCAGGTCTCCCCCGCCGCCTTCACCACCGGCCACTCGGCAAGCAGCTCGTTGACGGAAGGAATGGCGCGCAGGCGGGCGCGCACCTCATCGGACATGTTCTGGCTATCACTCATGTGCGGCCTTTCAAAAGAAACGTGGATCAGTCGAATACATCAGCTGAGTCAATTACTCGTCATTATCCCCACGCGCGACAATCTTTTCCACGCGAACGGCGTTTTCCTGGGTGAGCGCGGCGCCCGTCAACGGGTCCCAACGCAACGGTGTATGGTCGAGCGGGCCCACGCCCAAGGCTTGAGCGCCATTGGCATCGGAGCCAAACGAACGCCCACCGGGGGCGGCCGACGTAAAGATGCACGCCGGATGCAGATACGGCGTCGTCTCCACGCGCACGCGGTCGCGGCCCATATCGCTCACGAGTTCGACGATCTCGCCATCGGCGATGCCCATGTGCGCAGCAGCATCGGCATTCATCTGCACGGCATCCAGGTCCGACCCAGCCTCGGCGGCACCTTGGGCCGCGAGCCTGCGCGAGGTATGCGACTCAAAGGGTCGATTGCCGCTAATGAGGCGAAACATCCCCGGGCCAGGCTCCACCATGGGCGCGATCCAGTCGGGCACACGACCCAAACCGGCACGCTCCCACACGCTGCTTGCCAGCGCTATCTTGCCGCCGGCAAGCGGAATCACGGGCACACCTGTGCGCGACGGCAACGCAACACCCGTATCGGCCCAACCGCGCTCCTTGAGTGCGGCAAGACCAATCCCAAAAGGCGCCACCTGGGCAGCCGCCAGATCGTCAGACGTAAACTGGAAGTACTCACCCACGCCACACGTCTGCGCCAGACCGGCAAAGATCTCCCGACCGGAACGTGTGTCGTCATGCTGCACAGGCAGCACGGCGTTGCGGTAGAACACGCGCGCATCGTTGGCGCCCACGACTGTGCCCACTCCGCGATCGGCCTCCAGATACGTCACGTCGGGCAGCACGAAGTCGGAAGCACGCGCCGTCTCGGACCAGCGAATATCAATTGTCACGAGCAAGTCAAGCTGCTGCAAAATACCCAACCAAGCCTGTGCATTGCCATAGCCCGCACCGGGGTTACTGGCATAGACGATGAGCCCACGCAAATCGCCGGCAAGAATCGACTGACCGATGGTCGTGCACAGGCCGCGCACCGAATCGACCAGTGGATAGCGCTCGGACCCCAGCTTGGGCCCGCGAGGCACCGGCGGCGTCGCGAAACGCGCAGGGTCCAAATCGCCCAACGCAAGTGGCGTGGGTGGATTGATCGCGCCGCCCGCGTGTCCAATGCAGCCCAGCAGCACATCGACCAGACAAATCGCGCGTGCGGTCTGGGTGCTATTGGCATACGCGATACCGATGCCACCATGAAAGCCCGCATCCACCACAGCGGCAGGCGCGGCGGCAGCGAGATCGCGCGCGGTCGCGCGGATGTCGTCCGCTGGCACGTCGCACATCGACTCAGCCCACTCGGGCGTCCAGGCACGGGCCGCCTGCGCCAGTTCGTCAAAACCCGTGGTATAGCGGGCAACAAACTCGTGATCGTACAGGCCCTCGGCAATCAAGACATGCGCAATGCCCAACAGCAAGGCCAGGTCGCAGCCCGGGCGCACGCGCAGCCAGCGGTCGGCAAGCGCAGCCGATCCGCTGCGCCGGGGGTCGACAACGATAATCTTCGCCCCACGGCGACGGGCATCGTTGAGCGCATCAACGGCCCCCATCGTCGACGAATCGACAATGGAACGCCCCAAATACATGATGCAATCGGTATGCGCCAGGTCGGAGGCGGGGCTGTAGCCCAGGCTGTGTTCCCAACCGGTAAGTCGGCTTACCTCGCAGGCGCCGTCGGCACCGTAAACGTTGGGCGAGCCCAGCGCATGCATAAAGCGATACGCCCAGTAACGGTCGAACGAGGGCACGCCGAGCGTCATGCCCAGCGCGCGCGGACCATGCCCGTCAACAATCTCCCCAAGGCGCGCCGCGATCTGCGCGAACGCCTCGTCCCACGAAATCACATCGAGCCCCGAGCCATCAGCTCGTCGGCGCATAGGGTGCACAATGCGATCGCGCTCGTCAAACGGCATAGACAGGCGATGCCGACCGCGGGCGCACAGGGCACGCGCCGCGCACGGATGCCCCACAACCGGCAGCTCGGCCACCACGCGCCCATCCTCAACATGGGCCGCAAAGGCGCAATCGGCATAGCATCCCCCGCATGTGGTCACCACGGCGCGACCGTCACGCTTCGCAGCAGATGCCATCTCGATTACCCCTTTCATCAGCCAAACACAACAGGCCAACAGCCCGGCAACGAGCCCCAGACCCAAAAAGCCTCCCGCACGGCAACGCCCCGCGGGAGGCCCGACGTCAAACAGACGGTACCTTACGCCTCGGACTTCTTGGCGTAGATAAACCAGTAGCCGAGCGCGACCAGAACCGCGCCGCCCACGATGTTGCCCAGCGTGGCGGCGGACAGGTTAAACGCAATGCCCGCAGCGTTGAGCGCATCGGCGCCGACGACGTCGGCACCATAGCCGCACGCGTGCATCACGGCACCCATGGGCAAAAAGTACATGTTGGCAACGCAGTGCTCAAAACCGCAGGCCACAAAGGCAGCGATCGGCAGCAAAATGCCCACGACCTTATCGACCACGGTCTTGCCGGCGGTACCGATCCACACGGCCAGGCACACAAAGATGTTGCACAGGATGCCGCGGAAGAAGATCGTCACCCAGTCGATTGTCACCTTGCCGGCGGCGACGCTCACCATGGAATTGGCGACCGCCTCGCCGTTGAGCTTGTAAATGCCGGCCATGTACACCAAAAAGACGATGAACAGGGCACCGACAAAGTTACCGACCCACACGACGACCCAGGCCTTGAGCATCTGGGCCAAGGTGATCTTTTTGCTATTGAGCGCGCAGACCATGAGCGAGTTACCGGTAAACAGCTCGGCGCCGCACACCAGCACGAGCACCAGGCCCAGGCAAAAGCACAGGCCGCCCACGACGCGCTGGGCGCCCCAGCCCAGCGTGCTATCGCTCAAGAACACGGTAAAGAACAGGCCGCCGAAGGCAATAAACGCACCAGCGAACATTGCCAACAGAAAGGCCTTTGCGACCGGCAGGTTGGCCTTGGTCACGCCGGCGGCCTCGGTCTTGGCCTCGATCGCGGCGGGCGCCAGGCAATCGGGAGCAGGGTACTCCACCTTGGAATCTGCCATGTCAATCACTTCTTTCCTAATCAGCAGGGACAAGTGAACCTATTGCTCTTGCCCCAAGCGGACAAAGTGGGAAAAGTCGTTGGCGGCCACTGCGTCGTACACGGCGTCGACGGCGTCAAAGACTTCCGGGGACATGGGGTTATAGAACTCCGTGTCGCCCGGCTGAATCCCAACGAAGACGATATCATCGCACGATTGCTCAATCTCTTCGATCAGAATCGACAAAGGAAGCGAATGCGTGGTGAACATCGACTTGCGGGCCACATCGCGCTTGTCGAGCAAACGGATGGACCCGACGGGCAGCGCCATGTCGGCAGCATCGACCAAGACCAGACGCGGCGGACGCTCGCGCTTGACCTCGATGATGTCGTCCTCGGGTGTCTGACCGCCATCGATGGTGTACCAGCCGGCAAGCGGCGCGTCCTCCATCTTTTTGGAGAGCACAGGGCCGGCGGCATCGTCGGCACGCAGCACGCTTCCCGCCGTGAGCACAATGCCCGCAAACGGAGCGCCGTTCACACGTCCATCCACAACGCGACCCATTACTGCAACCTCCCCGTCAGATACACGCCCGACACATCGCGCACGCGCTCCACCAGATCGCGAAACTTCATTAAAAACGCGACCTGCTGGGCATGCAAGCCAAAGTCGTCGTCGAACACCGAGATGCCGGCCTTGGCCGACCCGCGAAAACCGCGCTCGTCGAGCAGCGCATCGCAGGCCTCGAGCAGCGACGGCACCGCCGCCTTGTCGAGCTGGCACTCACCAAAGGAGCGGATGGCCTCAAACTTGGTCTTGGCCTCCCCCTCCGGCAGCGCGTCGACGAGCGAATAGAACACATCCACCGGCACCGACAGGCGCGGCTCAAAGCAGTCGAGCACGCCGGTGTGGTGGCCCACGGCGAGCGTGTAGTACAGCACGTCGCAGGCCTCCTGGGGAACGTCTTCCTCGGTCTCCACAAACTTACGCGTGAGCTCGTAGAAGACCACCTGGTCGGGCTCGTGGGCCAGACAGGAGTCGGCGACGCCCTCGGCGGCCTCGACGCTTGCGCGCGAGGCGTCACCGAAGGAGCCGCCGAGCATGCCGGGGCCCGCAAAGTAACCAGAGCGGTCCACAAGCTCCATCTAGCGACCTCCGGCCAGCACCAGATCCTGCAGCGCCGAGTACACCTCAACGCGGCGGGGATCATCCTGTTTGTCGATGAGCAGCGCCATGGCACCGCGGATATCGCCCTTGGGCGCGCCCTCGAGCGTATCCATGAACTCGTTGGCCAGATCGCGACCATAGCGGTAACCGCTCATGGCACGAGCCTCGCGCTCGATGGCCACACGCAGCTTATACGGCACGCCGGGGTGCAGGATATCGGCCTGCTCGCCTTCGGCCTCCACCGTGGTCTCGGCATGGAGCTTTTGGTCCAAAAGCCCCAACGCCATGGCAAACCCGTAGATGGTCTGCGCGGGGCTAGGCGGGCAGCCGGGGATGTAGACATCGACCGGCAGAATCTTGTCCGTACCGCCCCAGACGCAGTAGTTGTCGTAGAAGATGCCGCCGGTGCAGCCGCACGCGCCATAGGACACCACGATCTTGGGATCGGGTGCGGCCTCAAAGGCGCGCAGGGCCGGCATGCGCATGGCGCGCGTCACGGCACCGGTGTACAGCAGCACATCGGCGTGGCGCGGCGACGGCACGACCTTAATACCAAAACGCTCAACGTCAAAGACAGGCGTAATGGAACCGAAGATCTCGATCTCGCAGCCGTTGCAGCCACCGCAGTCAACGCGGTAGACGTACACCGAGCGCTTGATCTTCTTAAGAAGGGTCGCCTTGGCCTTCTCGATGCTCTCGTCGAGCTCGATCTTGGTCGGGCGGTACTGAAGCCGCTCGGGCAAAAGCGTTGGTTCGGCCATGGTTACTCCTCCTTCTTATCGAGATCCATGATGATGCCCTCGACCGGCGCCGGACCAGCGGGAATCTCGGGCGCATCGGGGTTAAGCTCGCGGTCGATATACTCCGGGTTCACACCGTGGCCGCCAAGATACTCCATGCCGGGGCCCTGGGGCTCACCGGACGTGAGCGTCTCGTTGGCAGCCATGCCGACCGCGTTGCCGGTCTTGACGGCCGACGCGGCGCGCAGAGCGTCGAGCTCGCGCTTGCACTCCTGGCACATACCGACGGTGCGGGCGGCCTGCTCGGCCTCCATGCCACCGGCCTTCTGCAGCAGGCGCTTGGCGTAGTCGATCTCCTTGTGCGGGGCGAACGGCTTGCCGCAGCGCGAGCAATGCTCGAGTGTATAGACGCTCTTGCTCGTAAGGTCGTCCTTGCTCATGACGGCAAGCTCAAACTCCTCGGTGAGCTTGATGGCCTCCATGGGGCAGGCTTCCTCGCAGCGGCCGCAGAAGATGCAGCGGCCGTAGTCGATCGACCAGGTGATGGTATCGGCCGCAAGGTCGGTATCCATGCGGATGGCGTCGGCCGGGCACGCAACGCCGCAGGCACCGCATGCGATGCAAAGCTCGGCGTTGTGCTCGGGCTTGCCGCGCATATCCTTGTTGGTGGGAAACGGCGCAAACGGGTACTTGACCGTCGCGTCGCCGGCCTTGGCGTTAACCTTCCAAAGCTTCAGCATATTAGAGCGCCTCCTCATCGAGCGGAGCGGCCATGGTGCCCTCACCCGCAAGCGGCGACTTGTCGCGCCAGACGTTCTCGAACTGCTCCTTGTCCAGCACGTGGTCGCGCTTGGTGGCCACGTCGGTCACCGTCACGCGGTCGGTGCAGGAGTAGCACGGGTCGAGCGAGCCGACGATCAGCGCCGCATCGCCCACGGTGTTGCCGCGGAACATGTAGCGCAGGACCGGCCAGTTGCTGTACGTAGCGGCCTTGGCGCGCCAGCGGTAGCACTTCTGGTTGTTACCGAGCATGGCCCAGTGCACGTCCTCGCCGCGCGGTGCCTCGGTGGCACCGATGGCGTACTTGTGCGGGGTATACTCCCAGTCCGTGGTAAGGATGGGGCCCGACGGGCAGTTCTCGAGCATGGTCTCGATCATATCAATCGAATCGTAGACCTCCTGGATGCGGACGGCGGTACGGCCGAAGGCATCGCAGGTGTCGGCCGTGGCAGCGCGCATCTTTTGGATGTCGGGGTCGGCATAGCCATCGAAGGGATGGTCAAAACGCACGTCGCGGGCATAGCCCGAGCCACGCATGAGCGGGCCGACCGGCGAGAAGTCGCGTGCGATCTTGCGGTCCAAGATGCCAATACCGCTCGTACGCTCAATGAAGTTGGGCGTAGAGAGCAGCACGTCGACGAGCTCGGTGACCTCGGAGCGCAGCTGATGGATGGTCGTGAGCGTGGCGAGCTTCTGCTCGGCCAGGATGTCGCGACGCACGCCGCCGATCACGTTGAGGCCATAGGTCTTGCGGTGACCGGAGAGCTTCTCGGCCAGATCCATCGACTTCTCGCGGACGCGGAAGAACTGCTGGAAGCCGGAGTCGAAGCCGGTGTAGTGCGACGCCAGACCAATGTTGAGCAGGTGCGAGTGCAAGCGCTCGACCTCGAGCATAATGGCGCGGATGTACTGGGCGCGCGGCGGGACGTGGATACCCTGGGCGCGCTCGACGGCCTCGGCATAGGCCACCGAGTGGGCGCAGCCGCAGATGCCGCAGATGCGGTCGGCCAAAAACGTCACGGCGTCATAGTTCAGGCGCGTCTCGGCGACCTTCTCCATGCCGCGGTGAACGTAGAACAGGCGGTAGTCGGCGTCGACGATCGTCTCGCCCTCAACAAACAGGCGGAAGTGGCCGGGCTCGTCGGAGGTAATGTGCAGCGGGCCCATGGGGACCAGAGTGGTCTCCTTGCCCTTGGTATCGGCCAAGAACTCGTAGTTTTCTATGTCGCTCGCGGGAGCGGGACGGAAGCGGTAGTCCATGGAGTCCTTGCGCAGCGGGTACAGGCCGCTGGGCCAGTCATCGGGAAGCACCAGGCGACGGCGATCGGGCAGGCCCTCGGGGATCAGGCCGAACATGTCGCGCAGCTCGCGCTCGCCCCACACGCAGGCGGGGACGAACGGCGTCACGGACGGGAATGTCATCTTGGCGGGATCGACCTCGGTGCGCACGGTCACCCAGCCGGGGTCCTCCCCCTCCATGGAGATGACGTAGTACACCGCGTAGCGACCGCACAGACTGCGCTCATCGTTACCGATGATCACGGGAATCCAGCCGTAGCGCTCGTAATACAGGTAGTGGACGGCCTCGGGCAGCTTGTCCTGCTTGACGGTAATCGTCAGCTGGTCCTCGCACTGCCACTCGACCTTCTCGATGCAGCCCGGAACGGCGCGGCGCAGGGCCTCGACATGGCTCTCGCAGCGACGGGCGTACACCTTGTTCTCAGTTTCAATCATTCGTTACTCCACCTCGCTCTGAGCGGTCTCGGTACCGAACACAGCGCGGTACATCGGCGTCGCGTGAAGTTCCTCGGTGCTCTGCTCGAGCACGATGCCGGTCGCGGTCTCCACACCGTGCACGAGAGGCAGCGGGGTGGCGATGCCAAACCACAAGATCATGACAGCCAGGATGATTTCGGGGATAAGCATGAGCGCCGGGGCCTCATGTTTATCCATGCCCTGGGGCGCATGGCCGAATACCGACTTGAGTGCGATACGGGTGAGCGCGGAGATGGCCACGGTAAGACCGAGGGCGACCACGACGACCAGCCACATGGGACCGGCGGTAACACCGGCGACAAAAGTCAGGAACTCGGAGATGAACATGCCAAAGGGCGGGAAGGCGGCAAGGCCGAGCAGCGCCAGGATGGCGAGCGCGGCGGTTGCGGGCGCAACCTCGACGACGCCCTGGATCTTGGCCAGGCTACGCGTGCCAAAGGCGTGCTGGATGTTGCCGGACACGCAGAAGGCAAGCGTCTTGGTAAAGCCGTGGAACACGCAGTGCAGCAGGGCCGCGGCGATACCCAGCGGGCCACCGATACCCAGGCACAGGGCGATAACGCCCACGTTCTCCACAGACGAGTACGCAAAGCGGCGCTTGAGGTCGTCCTGGCGAAACATCGAAAGTGCCGCAACCAAAATGGACAGCGTGCCGACGATCAGCAGCAAAAGCTGCGGATACTCGGCACCCACGGCCTGGATGGTAAAGCCGTAGAAGCGCATGATAACAAGCATGGCGCACTTAAGCAGAACACCCGAGAGCAGGGCCGAGACGGGGCTCGGGGCCTGGGAGTGGGCATCGGGCAGCCAAGTGTGCATGGGGAACAGGCCGGCCTTGGTGCCAAAACCGATCACGACAAACGCAAAGGCGAGGCGCATGAGCGTCGGGTCGAACTGATCGGCATACGGCAGCACGCACGACAGGAATGCGGCCTCGTGGGCATTGGGAATCACGTCGGCGGCGTTGGCGTAGATCAGCAGCGTACCGAACAGGCCGAAGGCCACGCCGGCGGTGCAGACCATCGCATACTTCCAAGAAGCCTCGAGGGCCGTCTTGTTCTTGTAGATACCCACGAGGAATACGGTGGAAAGCGTGGTTGCCTCCACGGCGGCCCACGTTAGGATCATGTTGTTGGACAGGCACGCGAGCAGCATGGTGAACACGAACAGGCTAAACAGCGCAAAATACTGCTTGGCGCGCTCGGCGGGCATGGAGCCCTCCTCGATATCGGCCTTTACATAGGGCAGCGAGAACAGCCCCGTAAGAAAACCGATAAAGCCGATGAGCAGCACAAAGATGGCGCCCAACGAATCGAGGTGGAACCACAGGCCAAGAGCGCTCGCGGTTTCGCCGCTCATAAGGACGTCACCGGCCGTCATTATCGACAGCACCAGGACGGCTGCGACGGAGACCAGGTTGAGACCGGCAAACACGTTATAGGACGTGTTCTTGGGCAAAAACGCCATGACCAGCGAGAACACCAAAGGAGTCGCGAGTAGGGCGAGAATCAACGTTTCCATGGACTACCCCCTCAGCTCGGACAGGTCGCGCGCATCGAGCGAGTGGGAGTCGTCCCAAATGCGACGCACGACGATGGACATGATGATGACGGCAAAGATGGCGTCGGTGGCGATACCGATCTCGATGATCTCGGGAGCGGTGGGGGCCAAAAGCGCGAGCGTCACGTGGCTGCCGTTTTCCATAAGGCAGTATCCAAAGATCTGCTTCATGATGTTGCGCTGCGAGATGATGCAGGTGAGGCCCACAAAGAAGTGAGCGAAGCTAATAGCGAGCGCAGGCGTAGCGACCTCGGCCGTGGGCAGGCTGATCTGCGTCACGACGGCAAAGCAGATCGCGACCTCGACGGCGATGATGCAGATGGCCCACGCGGGCTTAAGGCCGGCCTTGAGCGATGCGTCGCTCGGCTCGCCCATCTTCTTGTACGCACGGTTGAGGATATAGGGAACCAGGACGACCTTGGTGATAAAGGCAGATCCAGCCCACATAAGCAGCTCCTGCGCACCGGTGGTGACACCGAGCGTGGCGAGCAGTCCCACGAGCACCAGCGACTGCACCGCATACCAGCGGATGGCATGTTTGATGTTCTTGGAGACGACCACCATGGTGGACGTGACGATCAGAAGGCCGCCAAGGATGTTGACGATCGAATAACCCATGTCGTTCTACCTCCTAACCGATCCAGCTGGCCGAAAGCGGGCCGCTGACGATAACCATGATGATGAGCACGATGAACACGAACGCCATCGCGCGGGGAAGCGGGGCTCCCGCAGCGACCTCTTCGCTCGGCTCGCCGGGCAGGCAATAGCCCATCCACTTAAGGAACCAAGCAAAGGTGGCGACGGTTTCGGCGACCATGATGCACACGAGCACCAGGATCGCGACGTTGCCGGCACCCACAGAAAAGCCGCCGGCGATGATCTGGAACTTCGAGAAGAACGTGTTCATGGGCGGCACGCCGGCAATGGCGAGTGCCGCGACACCAAAGCCCACGCCCGAGATCGGGTACTTCTTTACGATGCCGCGAAGCTTGGGCAGCATACGCGTGCCGAGCGTAAAGGAGAACGAACCGGCGATCAGGAAGAACAGCGTCTTGGCGAAAGCGTGGTTAAAGATGTGGCAAACGGCGCCATCAAAGGCCAGCTGGCTACCAAAGACCGAAAGGCCCAGACCAAAAAACACATAGGAGAGCTGGGCGATCGTTGAGAAGGCCAGCAGGCGCTTCATGTCCTTTTGCGGCAGGTACATAAGGAAACCAAAGAGCATGGTGACCGTGGCGTCGATAATGGCGACCCAGCCCACGATCTCGGGAACCTCTCCGGCAGAGACGAGCGCACGCGCGAACACGCACACGCCGACCTTGACCATCGAGGCGCCATGCAGGTAGGCCGAAACGGGCGTCGGCGCCTCCATGGCCGAAGGTAGCCACATGTACATGGGAACCTGTGCGGACTTGGCCCAGGCCGCAAACAGCACGAGCAAAAGGACGATAGCCTTGAGCTTGGCGTCGAGGCCGGCAATCGCGGTAATGGCGAAGGTGCCGGTGTGGGCAAACACGATGGCGGCGCCCAGATACAGGCCGAGCGCACCGATATGCGTGATGATCAGGGCCTTCATGCCGGCCTTCTTGGCCGTAGGCGTCATGTAGTAGCTAATGAGGCCCCAAGAGCACGCGCCCGTGATCTCAAAGAACACGAGCTGGCCCAAAAGGGTCGAGCTGTACACGAGGCCGGCCATGGCGCCGATGAAGGTCGCGAGGTACGCGTAGAAGCGACGACGCGGCGCATCGGGATGCTCACGGTTATTCTCGCTCATATAGGGAATCGAATAGATCACGACAAGCAGGCCGATACCCACAAAGGCGGGCGCGAGCAGCGTGCTCATGCGATCGAAGGTGAATCCCATGACGAGGGTCTGCCCAAACGAGATCAGGGGGACCTGCGTGTCGGGCATGCCGGCGCCGGCGAAATTCGCGGCGAGGGCGATGGTGCAGACCGTCGAGACGGCGGCACCCAAAACGCTGAACCACTTGGCGTACGGACGGGGGAACAGGGCGACGAGCACCGAGGCCACCATCGGGGCCGCGATAGCGACCAAGCCGAGAAGGGACAGACTGACTGAAAATGACATTGTTTCTCCCTTCTCCTACACGCCGACGACCACGAAGACAAACGCCAGAACGGCGATGCCCACGACGGCCCAGGTCTGATTGCCGAGCACCTTAAAACGCGAGCGCGAGCAGGAGTTCTCGATCACGCCGCATACGACAAAGTCGATCAGGCACTTCACCAGGAAGATGACCGCGCCCAGAACGGCGGCGGCGCCCACGGTCGCGGGCTCGCCCCAGGGGACGAAGATCGCGCAGAACCAGGCGACGACCAGGACCTGCTTCATGGACATGGCGAGCTTGGCCATCGCAAGCGACGGGCCGGAAAGCTCGGCGAGCGGGCCTTCCTGGAGCTCCTGCTCCGCCTCGGCCTGGTCAAACGGCAGCTTGCCCAGCTCCATATAGCAGGCAACGGCAAAGGCGATGCCGGCAAGGATCACGGCGACCGGCGCATCGACGGCACCCGTCATGATGTGCTGGCCCATGGTGGCGATGTCGGTTGAGCCGCATACAAGGGCTGCGGCGAACAGCGCCAGCAGCATGGACGGCTCGATGAGCACGCTCATGAGCAGCTCGCGGACACCACCGATACCGGCGTAGGCGTTAGACGAATCCACACCGCAGAGGGCGAAGAAGAAGCGGGCGAGCGCCAGGCTGTACATGATGGTGATGGCGTCACCAAAGACCGGGATGGGGCTTTGCGCCGTAAAGAGCGGCAGGCCCATCGCGAGCATAAAGGCGACGGCGAAGAACAGCGGCGGCATAATGCGCAGCGCAAAGCTCGCGTCCTCGCTCTGGGACTCGGGGCGCGCAAAGAGCTTGGCCAGGTCGCGGTAGTCCTGCATGATGCTGGGGCCGCGACGGTTGTGCATCTTGGCGCGGATCACGCGACCGAGACCGGAGAAGAACGGCGCGACGGCCATGACGACCACGCCTTGCAGAACGGCAAGTACGATGTTGTTCATGCTCTCCCCTCCTTAACCCATTTGCACGGCGAGCACGAGGAACACCACGAGTGCCGCGACGATGTAGCAGATATAGATGCTGTAGTTGCCGCCCTCGAGCTTAGTCGCGAGGTCGGCGAGCTTCTCGACACCCTTATGCGGGGCATCGACGAGAACCTTGTCGGGTACGGGCTCCACAGCCTCGGCCACACCGGTGAGCTTCTGGAAGAAGTGCGCGATGGACCAGCAGACGGCCGTGCAGCGGTCGCGAAGCGTGTAGAGCGGCTGCATAAACCAGGACACCTCGGAGGCAAAGGTCGTGGCCACGACGGGCATATGCTCGTTGGGAGCATAGCCGCATGCCCACGGCTGGGACTTCTGCACCTTGCCGACGGTCTTGAGCTTGCGATAGCCGCAGGCAAGGCCGACGAGCACCACGAGCGCAATGGCGATCGCGGGCGTGGAGGTGGCAGCGCCGGAGTACTGGTTCATGAGCTCCATGCCCTCGGCGGCAAACACGCCGCCGTACGGATGCAGCACGGACGCGGCGACATCGACCAGCACGGGCGCGATCACGGGAGCGCCAATGCCCAGCACGACGCAGATGGCCGCGAGCAGGCCCTGCGCAAACACCATGGGGGCGGGAACCTCCTTGGCATTGGCCGCGGCCTCGGAGCGGGGCGCGGAGGCAAAGGAGACACCATAGGCCTTGACGAAGCACGTGACGGCCAGCGCGCCGGTAATGGCAAGCGCGACGGCAGCGAACACGGCCACGATCATGACGGTCTTGTCGCCCTGCATGGCGGCGTTAAACAGCGACTGGTAGGTAAACCACTCGGACACAAAGCCGTTGAAGGGCGGGATGGCCGAGATGGCAAGCGCGCCAACGAGGAAGCAGATGGCCGTTGCCGGCATACGACGGAACAGGCCGCCCATCTTCTCCATATTGCGCGTACCCGTGGAGTACAGCAGCGCACCGGCGCCCAGGAACAGCTCGCCCTTAAACATCGCGTGGTTAAACGTGTGGTAGAGGGCGGCCATCAGAGCCAGGACGGCGATGCCGACCGAGTTGAGCGCCATGGCGGCCATGGAGGCGCCGACGCCGAGCAAAATGATGCCGATGTTCTCGACGGAGTGGTAGGCAAGCAGGCGCTTGATGTCATGCTCCTGCAGAGCGAAGGCAACGCCGAGGACCGACGAGATCGCGCCGAAGGCCATGACCATGAGACCCCACCAGACCTGAACGCCCGAGGCGGAGAGCAGGTCGAGACCAACCTTGAGGATGCCGAAGATACCGATCTTGATCATGCCACCGGACATAAGGGCACTCACGTTGGACGGCGCCTCAGGATGTGCCTTGGGCAGCCAGCCGTGCAGCGGGATGATACCGGCCTTGGCGCCAAAGCCAAAGAAGGCGAGCACGAAGCACACGGATGCGACCGCGGGGCTAAACTGCGTAGCGCGGAAATCCGCAAAGGCAAACGAGCCACCGGCGAAGTTGGTCATGGTAAGGAAACTCGCCATGATGAGCACGAAGCCCACGTGCGCGATCACAAAGTAGAGCCAACCGCCGTGGATGGAGTTCTCGTTCTCCTCGATCACGACCAGGAAGTACGAGGTCAGCGACATGAGCTCAAAGGCGACCAGGAACCAAAACACGTTGTCGGCGGTGATGACGAGCATCATGGACGCCACGAAGGTGTTAAAGAAGAAGCCGGCGCGGCCCTTTTTGCCCGGGTACTCATCAAAGTAGTTGAGACCGTAGATCGAACCGGCAAACGCGAGCACCGAGATGAGTGCCACGAACAGACCGGACAGCTGATTGAGCAGCAGCTGGAAATGGGCAAACGGGAAGAACACGATGGTGTCGATCGACGTGACGTCGCCGAGCACGGCCTGAATGCCGGCCACAAAGGAGAGCACCGCGGCGACGGCGCCGATAAGGCAGCCGGCGGTCTTGGCGGCGTTGTCGGCCTTGATCAGCAGAACCGAGGCGAGCGCACCGATGCACGAGACGGCAAGCGATGCGATAAACAGCGTCATGCTATCCATTGTTTACGCTCCCTTCTGCTTTCTCGGACAGGCCCTGGGCCACAGCGGTAACGTCGACGGCCGGACCGTTTTCGATCGAGCGCAGGCGCTTGGCCTCGTCGAGCTCGCGATCGGCCGCGCCGCCCATGACGGTCAGCGCCTTGGTGGGGCACGCCGCCACACAATGCGGGCCGTCCGGATCGAAGGCGCACAGGTCGCACTTGACAGCGCAGGTGTACTGGCCGGGAGCCCACGTAAGCAGGCTGCTCAGGGACTTAGGATACGAAGGCGTCGGGTCGCACATGCCTGCGACACCGGCGATAGACGTGCCATCGGGATGGATGGCTCCGAAGGGGCACGCGATGGCGCATAGCCTGCACCCGATGCACTCCTGCTCCTTGACGTGGATGCGATCGCCATCGTGCTCGATGGCATTCACCGGGCAAACCTCGGCGCAGGGGGCACCCTCGCAATGGTGGCAGGCAAGGGCGGCCGAAATTCCGCCGGTCTTCACGAGCGCCAGGCGCGGCGTATCCTGAAGACCCTGCATCCGGTGGGCGTCGGCACAGGCGGACTGGCATGTTCCGCAGCCGATGCACCTCTCCGGGTTGATGTCGATGAAGCGGTTCATCCCCACTTCCTTTCAAAATAACGGGCCGGGCGCCCGATGCGCTTGGACGCCCGGCCCAAAAAGCCAACGAGAACGGGACTACACGATTTGATTCACGTGCGTCTCGTCGTCGAACTTGGCGGCGCCGGGCTCAACGTCCTGGGGAGCGGCGGCGTCCACCAGAGCCTGCTTGAGCTCGGTGTACTGACGCTCGACCTCGCCCTCGGCCCAGACCTGGTCGGCGATTGGATCGACCTGGCAGGCGGAGAACTTGTCCTCGGGCGTGTGCGAGACCGGGTCGACCTTGTGCATGGTCAGCTCGTTGCACTTGCCGATCCACCACTGGTAGGTCATGTAGACCGTGCCCTTGTTGATGCGGTCGCTCACGTCGGCGCGGCTGTATACCTGGCCGCGGCGGCTGTGAATCGAGACGATGTCGCCGTTCTTGATGCCACGCGCCTCGGCGTCCGCGGGATTCATGCGGACAAAACCGGGCTCGTCGGCGAGCAGCGCCAGCGTCTTGCAGTTGCCGGTCATCGAACGGCAGCTGTAGTGGCCAACCTCGCGGACGGTGCACAGGATGAGCGGGTACTCATCGTCGGGGAGCTCGGAGGGTGCCTCCCAATCGTGCGCCATCAGGTTGGCGCGGCCGTCCTTGGTGGTGAACTTGCCGCCTGCGAACATGTCCGGCGTACCGTGGTCGTTCACATCGGTGGTCTTGACGGGCCACTGAGCGTAACCGCCCTCGGGAGCCATCTTCTCGTAGGTGGCGCCCACAAAGTTGGGGCACAGGCTAATGCACTCGTTCCAGATCTGCTCGGTGTTGTCGTAGTGCATGGGGTAGCCCATGCGCGTGGACAGGTCCGCGAAGATCTCCCAGTCGTGGCGGCACTCGCCCTTGGGCGGAACGGCCGCATCAAAGTGCTGGAAGCTACGGTCGGACGCGGTAAAGACACCCTCGTGCTCGCCCCAAGAGGTGGCGGGCAGGATAACGTCGGCGAGCATGGTCGTCTGCGTCATAAAGATGTCCTGGCAAATGAACAGATCCAGCTCGGAGAGCGTCTTGCGCATGCCGGCCGAATCGGGCTCGGTCTGCACCGGGTCCTCGCCGTAGTTGTAGAAGCAGTGCACCTTGCCCTCGTCGACCAGGTGACCCAGGTCGGTGAGCTTGTAGCCCTCCTCCAAGGGGAGCTTTTCCTCGGGCACGCCCCAAGCCTTGGCAAACTTGGCGCGCACGGCGGGGTCGGTGACTTTTTGGTAGCCAGGGTACAGGTTGGGCAGCATGCCCATATCGCAGGAGCCCTGAACGTTGTTCTGGCCACGCACGGGCGCGAGGCCGGAGTTGGGTTTGCCGATCTGGCCGGCAACGCAGGCGATGGAGGCGATGGTGTGCACCGTCTTCAGGTTCTGCTTCTGCTGGCATACGCCCATGCCCCAGCCAATGATGGCAGAGGGCTTCGCCGTGGCGTACATCTCGGCAGCTTGGTGGATCAACGCGGGCTCGACACCCGTGATGTCCTGTACGGATTCGGGAGTGTAGTTCTTGATGGTCTCCCACCACTCGTCAAAGCCGTTCGTGTGCTCGGCGACGAATTCCTTGTCGTAGAGGCCATCGTTGACCAGACAGTTGGCAAAGGCGTTGAGGAATGCCACGTTGCAACCGTTCTTGATCGGAAGGTAGATGTCGGCGATACGCGCGGTTTCGATATGGCGCGGGTCGGCGACGATGATCTTGCAACCCTTTTCTTTGGCTCGCACGATACGCCTAGCGACGATCGGGTGCGAATCGGCAGGGTTATAGCCGAAGAGGAATATGCAGCCCGCATCCTCCATACCGGGGATGGAGCAAGACATGCAACCTGAACCAACCGTGTCCATCAGACCGAGGACAGTAGGGCCGTGTCAAGTACGGGCGCAGTTGTCCACGCTGTGGGTGCCGATGCACGCACGCGTAAACTTCTGCATGACGTAGTTCGCCTCATTGCCGCCGCCTCGCGAAGAGCCGGTGGTCATGACGGCGTTAGGACCATATTCGTCAATTATGGCCTGCATCTTAGATGCGGTGAAATCCAGTGCCTCGTCCCAGCTTACACGCTCAAGATCCGCGCCCTTGGTGCGACGGATCATCGGGTGCAGCACGCGGGGAGTCAAGATCTTGGTGTCGTTGATGAAGTCGTAGCCGCTCATGCCTTTCAGGCACAGCTCGCCCTGATTGGTGATGCCGTTAAGCGGTTCGGTACCCACGACCTGGCCGTTTTGGACCAGGAGGTTAAACTGGCAACCGGCGCCGCAATACGGGCAGATCACTTTATGCTTCTCCATGACACCCTCCTTCCTTTCGGTACTACCGATTATTCGGTACTTTTTTGACAATCGTTGGGCTTGTATGGCCGCCCGCCTACGCCTCGTTTTCGATGGTGGCGCGGGCACGCTCGGCAGTCAGCTCCGCCAGGCGCTCCTCGTCTACCAAGGTGAGGCCCTTGGTCGGGCACGCCTCGGCACACGCCGGACCGCCGGGACGGTCCACGCACAGGTCGCACTTGAGCACAAAGCTCTTAGTCTGCGAACCCACACGAACGTCGCCCATCAAGACGGGGACCTGCGTGGTCGCCACGCTCACGGCGCCAAAGGGGCATGCCATGACGCAGCTCTTGCAGCCGATGCAGTTGTCCTCGTTAACGCCGATGCGATGGTTCTTTGGATCAAAGAACAAGGCGCCCGTGGGGCAGGCCTTGGCGCACGGGGCATCCTCGCAGTGATGGCAAGCCACCGGTGCGGAGATCTCGTACGTACGCGTCACGCGCAGGCGCGGTGCGGCGATGTTGCCGGGGATGTCGTGTGCCTCGATGCACGCTGCCATGCAGGTTTGACACCCAATGCAGCGCGAGGAATCGGCCACGACTCGTTTATTGCCCATGTTGTTCACTCCCTCCTGAATCCCATGCCGGAGAGACCCTGTCGACGTTGCCCCGGACCGCCCGTGGTCCGGCATCGGCGTATCGAGCGCATGCGGCGAAACAGGCACTCGGTAGAATATCTCCAACGGTATATAGGTTAAATATACGCAGTTGCAGGGGGTAAACTTGAGTATAGGCCCTGCATTACGGGTGTATTGCAGGAGTTTGGGCTGGTTAGGATTATTCTCAATAGGATATAAAGGCGAGTGTATTACACGCGTACGCTGCAGAGATTTTTACGCGCTCTCGTTTTGGATGTACTACGCTTGTATTCGTGTTAATGGTTATCAACTTGAGTGAAATAAAGTAATCGTTATAAGATGCTCAAGTATCGGCACATGCCGCATTTGACCGACTATATTGCACGCTCATTAAGGGGGCCAGTGATGTCATCGACTCAAAAACGAGCCATCCTGCAGGTGCGCATTCGCGAAGAGGACAAGCAGCATGCCGAACGTCTCTACGACGCCATGGGCACATCGCTCGCCGAGGCCGTACGTCTATTTGTCGCGCAGAGCATTTTGATGCGCAAGCTCCCCTTTCAGCCGGTCGCCGTGCGCTCAAAGGACGGCACCGCCGCCTATGGATCGCTCAAAGCATATGGGGACCCCAATCGCCGCTCCAAGGAGCGCAATGTCTGGATTGAATACCTTGCTACAGAAAGCGACGATTCGATTTTGGGTCCCGAGGAAGTAGATATCCATGAGTAGCACCATCATCGACGAGACCGTCATCCTACGCTACCTGCTTGACGACGACGAAGTTCTGTCACCGCGCGCCGCCAAGGTCATCGCCACCCGCACCGCTCGTGTCTACCCCGAAATCATCACGCGCGTCGTGGTCACGCTGCGCGACGTCTATAAGGTTCCCCGCGTTGAGATTGCTGCGGCCATGAAAAGGCTGCTCGATGACGTCATGGTCGACGAGCCCACCGTTGTCGCCCTTGCCATCAAACTCTTTGGCAAGACCCATATGGACTTTACCGACTGCCTCCTCGCAGCCCGAACCGCCATCTACAACGATGATGTCGTGAGCTTTGGCAAGCCCATCATCCAAGGCATGATCGATTACCGCCGCAAGCGCCAAACCGCAGCCGAAGCCCGCAGCCGAAGCACCGACGCCACTATCGACAAGCTCCGCCACCGCCCCCGCAGCTAACCCCATGCCCACCTAAGTTGCGGTGCGGGATCGATTTCCATCACCCGGCACACTTATGAAAATGGCTCTGTTCCCAAAGGAAACCAAAGCCGTTAAAACAATTCATATGGAGCGGGCGACGGGAATCGAACCCGCGTCATCAGCTTGGAAGGCTGGGGTTCTACCATTGAACTACGCCCGCAAGATATGGTCGGGACGACAGGATTTGAACCTGCGACATCCTGCTCCCAAAGCAGGCGCGCTACCAAACTGCGCCACGTCCCGAAGGTGTTGAGCAGCTAAGGTCTAAACCTCGCGTGTCCCAAAGCGAAGGAAATTATAGGGGAGACTCCCCGCCTGTGCAAGCATTGATGCCTTAGCTCCTCGAATGTGCAACAAAACGATTATGGAGCAGACCAATTACAAAGGCAACTACGGCGACCGGCGCCCACGCGGCACCGATATCCGCCAGCGGCAGCACATCAAACGGTAGCCACGCACCCGCAAAGAACGCATCGCGGACCGAGGTGATCACACTCTGCACGGCAACCACGCCGCCGACCCAGACCCACACCTGCGGATGAGCGTCGCAAAAGCCGTGCACCAGGCCCATCAGTACCAGCACGATGGCAACGGGATACAAGGCGTTGAGCATAGGCACCGAGAACATGAGAATCACGTCGAGACCCACGTTGGAGAGCACGCACGAAAACGCTGCGAACACAAAGGCGAGAGCCGCAAAGGGACGGCGCATGGCCTCCTCGGAGGCCTCCGCTCCCCCTTCGACCACATACGTCTCGCAGAAGTAACGTGAGCAGCAGCTGATGAGGCCGATGCACACGTTCATGCAGGCAAGGAAGAAGATGGCGAAGACCACGACCGTGCCGGCAAGCCCAAAATGCATGGAGGCCGAACGGGCGAGGATGGCGGCGCCGTTGGTAGCGTCGAGCATCACGGTGCCGAGCTGCATACCGGCAAGACCCAAGCCGCAGTAGATGATAGCCATGAGCACGCCGGCGATCACACCGGAACGCGAAATCTCAAAGGCCACGCGCTTGTCATCGGTAACACCCAACTCGTGGATGGTCTCGGCGATGATGATGCCGAAGGCGAGCGACGCGAGCAGGTCCATAGTCTGATAGCCAGTCAGAAAGCCCTGCACGGCAGCACCGGCATTGTAGGGGGCCTGCGGCGCGGCAGCCGGTCCCAGCGGCGAGATCACGGCAGCACCCACGACCAGCACGATGAGCGCAATGAGCGCGGGGCCCGTAATGCGGCCGAGCACGCGCGTGATGACGCCTGGACGCAGCGTGAGCGCAAACGCGACGATAAAGAAGCCAACGGCAAACACCAGACGTGCCGTGCCGAGCGAAACACCCTCGGGTAGCAGCGGCACCAGCATTTCGAACGCCGTAGAGCTCGTGCGCGGAATAGCCAGGCACGGGCCGATGGCCAGATACACCGCCGCGACAAAGAACTCGCCGAACTTGGGGTGCACGCGGCCAGCAAGCTCGCGCGCCGTTCCGGCAAGCGCCACGGCGATAAAGCCCATAACGGGCAGACCGATAGCGGCAATCAAAAAGCCGATCATGGCAACCGGCGTGGCAGAACCTGCCTGCAGCGCCAGCAGCGGCGGAATAATGAGGTTACCGGCACCAAAGAGCATCGAGAACAACGCAATGCCGACGGTAACGACATGGTCGGAGCGCAAACCGCGCGGGGCGGATGAGGCCATAGGCACACCTTTCGGGTCGAAACAAAAACGGGACGGGCAAAAGACCCGTCCCGCAAGTATATACGCTCTAGCAGCTTTAGCAGGCTAAATCGCACAGAGCATCAATAGCCGTGTCGACTTCTTCGGTCGTGTTGAAATACCCAAACGAGAAGCGGACGACACCCTGGCGCTCGGTACCTAACGCGCGGTGCATGAGCGGGGCGCAATGGGCGCCGGGGCGCGTCGCAATCCCCCACCCTTGCATGAGCGCGTCCGAAATCTCGGCAGAGTCGATATCGCCCACGTTGAGCGACACGATCGCCGAGCGCGCAGGTTGGTCAAACGCACCGTAAAGTACAATGCTGGGGATTTCGCGAGCGCCGGAGAGGAAACGTTCGGCGAGTGCGCGTTCGTGAGCTGCAATCGTCTCCACCCCGCCCCGGGCCTCGATAAAGTCGAGACCGGCAGAAAGTCCCGCGATGCCGTGACCGTTGAGCGTGCCCGCCTCCAGGCGCGTGGGCCACTCAAGTGGCTGCAGTGGGTCAAAGCTGTGCACGCCCGTGCCGCCCATGGCCCACGGAGACACGTCAATGCCCTCCGCCACGGCCAGGCCGCCGGTGCCTTGGGGTCCCATGAGCCCCTTGTGGCCGGTAAAGCACACAATGTCGAGCCCCATGGCATGCATATCGATACGCGCCGTGCCGGCAGACTGAGAGGCATCGACGATTACCAGCGCACCGGCCGCATGGGCCATGGCCGCCACGCGCGCAATGTCGACCGCGTTGCCGGTCACATTTGAGGCGTGCGTCACCACCACGGCACGTGTGCCCGGCGTCACCAGCCGCTCAAGCTCTTCGTAGTCGAGCGCACCGTTCGCGTCGCAGCCCGCATGCTCAACGGTCACACCCCGCTCCGCTGCCAGGCGGTTGAGCGGACGCAGCACGGAGTTGTGCTCGAGCACCGTCGTGACCACGCGGTCGCCGGGGCGCACCACCCCGTTGATGGCGGTGTTGAGCGCCGCCGTAGAGTTGGGCGTAAAGCACACATGGTCCGCCCTCGGGCAACCTAAAAGGCGCGCGAGCTTGGCACGGCAACCGTGAATCGTGCGAGCGGCATCGAGGGCACCCGACGTGGCGCCGCGCCCGGCATTGCCGAGCGAGCACATCGCCTGCGTCACGGCATCGATGACCGTCTGCGGCTTGTGCATGGTCGTCGCCGCGTTATCCAGGTAGATCATCACACGACCTCCCACATATCAATCACGGTATAGCCCTCGGTGGGAACGCCCGCCGCGGCGAGTTCGCCGCGCAGCAGCTCCTCATCGGCAGGCAACGCTTTCCACGCCAGGCCGCAGCCGGCAGCGACCTCCCCGGGCACGGGAATCGTTCGCCCGGGAAGGCCGCGCTCGATGCACAGAGACTCGCAGCCCATGGCGGCAGCCGTGGTGGGAAACGTGATGACAAGCGCTGGGCGCTTCTCCCTCATGGCAACTCCAACCAATACGCTACGGGCGCACGACGCGCACGGCTTGTTCCATCTTCTCCACGATCACATACATATTCGTGACCTCGCCCACGGCAAGCTGGTCCTTAATGCCATAGTGGTCGAGGCAGGTGCCACAGGTGAGGATTTCGACGCCCTGCTCAGCCAGCCCCTTCAGGTCGTCAAGTACCGGCGAGCCCTCGACGGTGAGCTTGGCGCCGCCGTTGTAGAACAGCATGGTCGCGGGCAGCTCCTCCTGCTGCGTCACGGCAAAGATGAAGGCCTTCATGAGCTTGTGGCCCAGCTCGTCGTCGCCGCGGCCCATGCAGTCGGTGTAGACGGAAATGACGAGCTCGCCCTTGCCGGTGCTGGCACCGCAGAAAGCGGCACCGTCCTGCTCGGGGTCTGCCACGGCAACGGCACCGGAGGTCGCCACGGTCACGCGCCACTCGGCGTCAGAAACCTTCTCGACCGAGGCCGTGCAGCCCTTCTCCTGCGCCATCTTGGAGATGTTCTTGACGGCGGTCTCGTTATCGACCGAGGTCACTACGGCACCCTCGCCGTCAAGCTGTTTGAGTGCCTTAAGCGTCTTGACGACGGGCAGCGGGCAGGCATCGCCCATGGCATTGACTTCAATCTTGGTAGACATAGCTACATCCTTTCAAAAGGGACCGCCCAGAAAAGTAGGCGGTCGCATAAACGGTTTTCTTTAATGCACAACGCGAACAGCAGGACCGCCCGGCACCGCCTCGCACACGCGACCGATAACGGCGGCGATGCACCCCTCGGCATCCAGGCGACGCGCAAGCTCATCCACATCCGCCGTGGGCGCCGCGATAAGCAGGCCACCAGACGTCTGCGGATCGTACAGCGCGTCGAGCATGCCCGGCTCCAGGCCCTCGTCGACAGCCACACGCGGGCCAAAAAAGTCCTGGTTGCGGTAGGAGCCCGCTGGGATAATGCCCAGACGTGCCATGTCGAGTACCTGGTCAAAGAGCGGCACCGCCTCCGACGCAAGCTCAATCTGCACGCCCGAGCCCTCGGCCATCTCGCACGCATGCCCAATCAAGCCAAAGCCCGTGATGTCGGTACAGCCGTGAAGCTCAAGTCCCTCGGCCAGACGAATCGGTGCCTCGTTAAGGGTGCGCATCGAGTCAAACATGGCTGTGGCCTCGTCCTGCTCGATGAGTTCGCCCTTAATGGCCGTGGTGATGATGCCCGAGCCGATCGCCTTGGTCAGCAGCAGAACATCGCCCACGCGTGCGCCGCTGTTGGCGAGCATGCGGTCGAGCGCGACAAAGCCGCTCACAGACAAGCCGTACTTGGGCTCGTCGTCGTTGATGGTGTGACCGCCCGCGATGGAGCAGCCCGCCTCGACGCACTTGTCGGCACCGCCCGCCAGAATCTGGCCGGCAACCTCAACACCCAGGCAACTGGGTATGCAGAGCAGGTTCATGGCATGGCTCGGCCGCCCGCCCATGGCGTAGATGTCCGACAGCGAGTTGGCCGCCGCGATCTGGCCAAACAGGAACGGGTCGTCGACCATCGGCGGGAAGAAGTCGATGGACTGCACGAGACCCAAGTTCTCGCCAACGCGAAAAACGCTCGCATCGTCGGAGGTATCGAACCCCACGAGCAGGTTATCGTTATGCACATTGGGCAAGTCGCCCAGGACCTGGGCGAGGGCTCCAGGAGCCAACTTAGCGGCTCAACCGCTCGCGGCAGTCATAGACGTGAGCTTAATCTGATCGTCAGCCATCGATACCTCCTCTCATCGGTCAATCATTTTCTCCCAGTATACGCATGAATGCGAGCCCAAGGCGGATGCTTTAATTGAGCGCCTGTGCGCGGACAGCCGCGCCGATCGCTCCGGCAAAGCGAGCCTGGGGCGAGGTGGTCACCGGCGACCCCAGTAGCTCGCCCAACCGCTCCACTACGAAGGCGTTCTCGCACAGACCACCGGTCAGGTAGTACGGGGCGCCCGCGGCCTGCCCGGCCATGGTCGCCACGCGCGAGACCACGCTGTCGATCACGCCACGCGCAATGTTCTCGCGCGGCTCACCGCGACCGATCAGGCTGATAACCTCGCTTTCGGCAAACACGGTGCACATGCTGGAAATCTTGGTAGGCTCGCCGGTGCGGGCGAGGTCTGCCATCTGCTGCTGGGTAACGCCCAGGCGGTCGGCCATGATCTCCAGAAAGCGCCCCGTGCCGGCGGCGCACTTGTCGTTCATGGCGAACTTGGCCACGCGGCCGCCCTTAAGCTGAATGACTTTGGTGTCCTGGCCGCCCACGTCAATCACCGTGCCATGGTCGCCAAACAGGCGCACGGCACCGGTGCCGTGGCAGGTGATCTCGGTCACGACCTTGTGCGCATAGGGCACGGCGACACGGCCGTAGCCAGTCGCGACCACGCGAACATCGTCGCCCGTCACGTCATAGCCGGCTGCGGCGAGTTCACCGCGTAGGCGCTCGGCCGCATCGACCGACGAATACCCCGTCGGCATGACGCAGGTCCACGCAATGGCGTTGTCCGTCTCCACCACCGCAGCCTTCGCGGCCGTCGAGCCTATGTCGATACCAATGCCAACCACGGCATCCTCCTTCTATGCGGCAAAGCAGCTATCCCTTTGCCGCATTTGTCCTACAGGGTCTCGATAAAGGCAGCGATGCGCGTCTCGATCTGGCCCATGTCGCCGTTGCTGTAGTCGGTCTCAATCTTCATATACGGAATACCCGCACCCTCGACAGCCTCCTGCATGCGCGCACTCTCCACGTTAAAGGTGTGGCAGGCCTGTAGCACGCTCTCCACTACGCCATCGACGTGATACTTCTCGCACATGGCCAGCGTGTTTTCCATACGACCGTCGTTGGGCGTCATGACCGAGCAGTTGATATCTAGGTAGCGGTCGGCGATGGCGCGAAGGATGTCGGGAGCCTCCGGGTCGATCATCATGGCCGCCGTGCGCTCGCCCGAGCAGTCGTCCATGCACACGACCACACCGCCGTTGGACTCGATGGTGCGACCGATCTTGTTGATCACGCCGCCCACCGGGCAGCCGGTGATCAGAATGCGCTTGGCATCCGCCGCGACCGGGCGCTCGCCCGCGTCGTAGGCCTCGCGCAGCTTGGCGACCTTTTGCTCCAGCTGCTGCGTATAGGCCTCGATATCAAAGCTGAACGTACCGGCAAACATGGTGCTCATCAGGTCGACGCCGCTCATGGCCGCCGGCTGGTTGGCCTGCAGTGCAAACATCTCGAGCTGGGCCGCACGCAAGCGGTTGCGACAACGGACGGCAGCGCGCAGGTCATCGTCGGTAATCGTGATGCCGTAGAAGCCCTCGAGCTCCTCCTTGAGCAGGCGGCACTCCTCGTACCAGCCTTCACGCTCGTAGGCACGATCGCGACCCTGCGGAAGATGCAGAATGTGCGTGCGCTTGAGCTCGTTGAGTAGCTCGTACATCTTCTTCTTGCCGTCGCAGGTGGTCTCGCCGATGATCATGTCGCTAAAGTACGTAAACGGGCACTTTTGCGAGTAGGCAAAGCCGTACGTCGATTTGATGAGCGGACACAGATTTGCCGGCAGCACCTTCTCGGCCTCGGGAATCACCTCGTCGGATGTGCCGCACAAGGCCACACTTGCAGCGCCCGCGGCATCGATAATCTCGAGCGGCGTATAGCTGCACAAAAAGCCGACCAGGCGATTACCCGCCTGCTTATAATCCTTGACGCGAATAAACGCCGCCTTGCGTTGCTCGTTGAACTCCTCAAACGTGCGCGGCAACGGCTGCTCAGTATTTTCCGACATATAACTCCTTAACAGACCTTTTAACCAACCAAGGAAACGGCTTTCCCAGGTGCCCGAGGTTGCCGTGAAAGAGGAGCGCCGCGTACTTCTGGTACGCAAGCGACGGTTTGAACGGCAAGATCGGGTGCCTGGGGAAGCCGCCGAGACGGATAGCCCTAAATGGTTTCCAAGAAAGCCTCGATCCTGGTTTGCAGTTGGCCGGCGTCCTCGCCGGCATAGTCGGTCGTGATGTGCATAAACGGAATGCCGGCCTCCTCGGCGGCCTTCTCCACGGCAAACGACTCCATCTCGTAGAGCGTGCAGAACTGCAGGGCCACGTCGACAATGCCGTCGGCATGCAGGTCCTTGGCCATCTGGACAATGTCCTTCATTCGCTGGTCGTTGGGCGTAAAGACGGCACAGTTGATCTTAAAGTAGCGCTCGGCGATGGCGTCGAGCATCTCGTCGACCGTCTCGCCGGACTCGTCGACCAGATCCTTGTAGTAGCGCGAGCCCGTGCAGGACTCCTCGCCTACCACAATGCCGCCGGCTTTCTCGATGAGGTTGAACAGCTTCCAGTTGGGCACGGCCATGGGCGTACCGGTGTACAGGATGCGCTTGGTCCCCTTGGGTGCTACGCCCTCGCCGGCCTCGACACGCTGCTCACACTCGGCCGCCATATCGTTGATGGCTCCGGTCAGACGCGGCGTGTCGTCCATAAAGGCGGCCTGAACGGTCAGCAGGCTGTCGAGACCGCTAATGGGCGCTGGGTCGGCAGCGCGCGTGGCAGCGAGGCGCTGCAGGGCGCGACGCTTCTCATTGACGGCGCGGATGGCGGCCTTCAGACGCTCAGGCGTAATCGTGACGCCGCACTCTTCCTCAATCTTGGCGGCGAGCTTTTTAACCTCGGCCTTCCAGGTCACGAGCGTCGACTCGTCGTGCACGTTGGGAATATCCATGACGTACATGTTCTTTTGCGTGGCAAAAAACTCGTAGGCCTTCTTCTTGCCATCGCAGGTGTTCTCGCCTACCACCAAGTCACTCGACTCGATGTAGGGGCAGACCTCACCCAGCTTAAAGCCGGCAAAGCTCTTGATAAGCGGACAAGTGTTGCGCGGCAAGTGCTCCTCGACCTTGTCCGTTGCCCAATCGGCACCCGAGCACAGACCAACGGGAATGCCGTCACAGGCAAGCACGATCTCCTCGGGCACGTACACGCAGAACGAGCCAACGATTTTGGTGGCCTCGCCAGCCTCCTTCTTGTCGAGCATCTCCTTAATACGGCCGCTGTGGATGTTGGTGGCCACAAAGTCCAGGTAGGACGTGGACTTGGGGCGATTCTTCTGCGTCAAGAACATATCGCCGTACATCTGGCCCACGGCGCCTAGCAGCATGTCGTGGTCGGCAAGATTCATGCCGAGGCTCTCCCACATCGGGTGGAAATCAAATTCTTCAGCCATAACGGTTCCCCTCTCGAACCAAAAACGGATAACAGCGGTATCGATACACGACGGACGGCGATTGCCCGACCGTGCTCAAACCCGGAATTTTAGGGAACCTGCTTTGCGGTCGATTATTTAGTTGTGCGTCGTCTCTCCCGGAGCCGTGAACATACCTGCTCATATGCGGCTCCGAGCCATATACAGGGCACGCGCGGCAACGCGGCGAATGTATGTCGTCTGCGGCATGTGCGCACCCTCCTTTACAAGTTGAGGTCAACTATATCAACGGTCATCGACCATGCGAACACCGTTGACATTCGTACGACAGCGTCGTGTGCCGTCGTCTAATAAATAATTATCTTGATTGATAAGAGTTTGTCATTCCTCATTCGGCGAACGGCAAAAACAAAGCCGCGGAGGCTTATATTCCCCGACGGCATTACCCGGCGCTATCGACAAACCAAATGGATCCTGCTGGCATCAAAATGCATGCGCAGCGTCTCGCCTGCTTGCGGCAACTCGTCGACAGGTATGCCCACCTTGTTGACCTTCCACTGCAAACGCGTGGGCGCATCGGCACGCGGCACATCCAGCAGAACCAGGCGCTCAAAACGCGAATCGCTCACGCGGGCCACATGCAGATCGTAGCTGTTACGACCGCGCTCAGCGCGGTTGTCCACATGGAAGTAGCTCGCACGAATACCCAGGTACGCCACGTTATCGGGAACCTCGCGACCCACGTTAAAGGTCATGCCCCAGTCGAGGGCCTCAACTTCTTCGTCGCCGATCTTGCGCGCGCGGCTCGTATTCTTACAGCCCGTTAGGCGCAGCGCCGCCAACGTCTGAGGGCGGCGGACCACGTCCTCAACGGAGCCGATCTCCTCAACATGCCCGTCGTGCATCACGCAGATGTGCTGGCATAGGCGGCAAGCTTCGTCGATGTCGTGGCTCACGTAGAGCACGGTACGGTTACAGACGTCGAACAGGTCGAGCATGTTCTGCTCAAGCGCGCTCTTGAGATACGCGTCGAGCGCGCTCATGGGCTCGTCGAACATAAAAATGCCCGGGTGTGCCGCCACCATGCGAGCAAGCGCCACACGCTGCTGCTGGCCGCCCGAGAGGCGCGCGGGATAACGGTCGGCAAAGTCGGCCAGTCCAAAGATACCCAGGTAGCGCTCGGCAAGTTGTCTGCGCGCTGCGGCGTCGCCTGCACCCTCAACGCCGGCGCACACGTTATCGGCCACCGTCATATTAGGAAACAGCTGATAGTTTTGAAACATCAGGGCGCTTTTTCGCTCCTGGGGCGAAAGGTTGATGCCCGTCGCCGAGTCAAAAAAGGTCACGCCGTTGACGACGATCTTGCCCTCGTCGGGTGTCTCCACGCCGGCAATGCAGCGCAACGTGCAGCTCTTGCCGCAACCCGAGGCACCCAGGAGCGCCACACGCTCCTCGCCGGCCTCAAGCTGCATGTCGAGCACAAACCCGGGATAACGTTTCTTAATATCCAAAACGAGCGACATGATTTATCGACCTCCCTGCGGTGCTACGTCATCGCGCATAAGCTCGGCCAACGCCTCGCGATCGATACGCAAGGCATCGCCGCCCGCCGGGTCGAGTGAATCGCCCTGTCCGGCGAGATCTTTGGCCTGCTTGCGCTCCGCACGGGAAAGGCCCCGCTCGCGGTACTTTTGCGAATGAGCGGTGTACATATTGATGAACAGGATGACCAGGAAACTGAACACGATAACGATGGCGACCCAAAAGAGGGCCACCGACGTGTTGCCGCCCATCCACTCAAAGTAGATGGCGATGGGGATGGTCTGGGTAATGCCGGCGTAGTTGCCCGCAAAGAACAGGGTGCAGCCAAACTCGCCCATCGCGCGGGCAAAGGCAAGCACCGCGCCGGCGGCGATGGAGGGCCAGCCGAGCGGCATCATGAGCTTGGCAAAGATGCGACGCTCGGACCATCCCAGGGTTCGTGCGGCGTCGAGCATCTGCGTGTCGAGACTCTCGAAGGCTCCAAGCGCCGTGCGGTAAACCAGCGGAAACGACACAACGACGGCCGAAATGACCGCCGCAGGCCAGGTAAAGACGATCGAGATGCCGTGCGCGATGAGCCACTGGCCCACCCCGGTCGAGCGGCCAAACAGCATGAGGAGCAGAAAGCCGCAGACCGTGGGCGGCAGCACCATAGGAATCGTAAAGACCGAATCGAGCAGGCCCTTGATGCGACTCGAGGTACCCATAGTCTTCCACGCGGCAAACAGGCCCAGTGCAAAGGAGATCACCAGGGCAAGGCCGCTCGTTTTGATGGACACCCAAAACGGGCGGTAGTCGATACTGCCCAAAAAGGAGACCAGAGAGGTCAAGGGCTCCCGCTCATCCTGCATCACGACAGACGATGCTTCTACGATTTGAGCACTATCAAGCCAACGCGCGCCGCCCTTGGCATCACCCGAGGCTGATGCAATCACCACATAGCGGTCTCCATCCGCACCGCGCTCGTCAAAGCCATAGGTATACCCGCCGGCATCAAACGTTGTTTCCGCCGTGACATACCAAGGAAGATCCACGTCCCCTAGCTGCGCACCTCCCATGCAGTTTGCGCTGTCGAGCTTACAGACGAGGGCCTTGAGACCCGATACGCACTCGTTATCCTGCGGATCCAATCCATACTTCTCGACCGCCTTGGGCGATATCCACACCACAACGCGATCGGCAGCAGGCGCCACTACAAGGTCCACGTCCTCGTCAACGGGAAACCGGTAGCCCTCAGGCTGGCCCTCCATGGCACGAGCGGTCCCCTTGGCCAATCGCTCAAAACCCTCGATCCCATAGGAAAGCCCATGAGCGGTCGCAGCAACCTGGGCCCCGTCCTCAGCGTCCCCAGCAAACGCAAATCCCGGCACCCAGCAAAGCGCGAAGGTCAAAGCACAGGCGACAAGCATGCGGAATCTATTAAGCACGAAAAGCTCCAAGCGAATACAAGGACGGAGTGAAACACAAAACGATGGAATTATCGCGCCAAGCCGCACTACTCGGAAAGCTCAAAGCCGTACTTAGCCCAAATCTTCTGCGCCTTCTTGTTAGACAGGCAGAAGTCGATGAACGCCTTGGCCTCGTCGGCATGCTCGGAGCTCTCGGCAACGGCACCCGGGTACACAATGGGCTTGTGCGAATCCTCGGGGCACACGAAGGCCTCCTCGATGCCGTCGTAGCGGTAGATGTCGGAGCTGTAGACAAAACCTGCCACGCAGTCGCCCGTGGACACGTAGGCGGCAGCGGTGCCGACCTTATCGGCCAGCGCGACCTTGTCGGCAATCTCGGGCGCGTACTCGCCGTCGTCGCCTTCGGTGCCGGTGTAGAGGCCCACGGAAGCCAGTGCCTGGTTGGCGTACTTGCCGGCGGGGACGGTCTTGGCGTCGCCGATGGCGATCTTGCCGTCCAGATTCGCGACGTCGGCGATGGCCTCGATCTTGGTGTCGGAGCCCTCAGCACGAATGATCACAAGGTCGTTGACGAACATATCCTCACGGGTGTCGGTGTCGACGAGCTCGGCGGTCTCAGCGTCATCCATGGTGCCCTTGGAAGCGGTAATGAGCACATCGACCGTGGCGCCGGCACGCATCTGCTCGACGAGATCGCCGGAGGCCTTAAACTGCGTGTCGGCAAAGGTAGTGCCGGTCTGGTCGGTGTAGAGCTCCTGGACCTCGGGCAGGGCCTTCTCGAGAGAGTTGGCAGCGAAGACCTGAAGCTCGACAGCCTTCTTGGAAGATGCCTTAGCAGAACCGGCATCGGAGCCAGTCGGCCCAGACGTCTTGTTGCCGGAGCAGCCAGCAAGCCCAAGGCCAGCAGCGACGACAGCAGAAAGAGAGACGAATCCGCGGCGAGAAACCATATCGAACATGTTCAATCCTTTCGGACCTTGTGCCCGGGCACCTCGCCGCAGGCTTTATTCTGTAATTAGATTATACTTCGGTGCGAATAATGATTCTGAGAAATTATTCTCGTCTGAGAATATAGTTTCAGGCATGCCTACAGAATGCCGTCCCCTTGGGCGCAAATAATAGGCGGAGCAGCCGTTCAGGTCACCCCGCCGCAGGTAAACCGCTTAGTTGGTATGTCCGCCGCCCGCTGTCATTTGGGCTGCATGCTCCAGCTGGTCCGCTATGGCCTCCCAGCTTTCGCGGGCGGCCTTCGTAGAACCGGGAAAGTTTACGACAAGTGTATGACCTCGTTGCATGCAAATAGCGCGCGAGAGCATAGCGCGGTGCGTCTTGGTCATGGAGTACGCACGGATCGCCTCTGCAATACCCGGCACATCGCGGTCGCAGACGGCACGCGTCGCCTCGGGCGTCACATCGCGCATCGAAAGCCCCGTGCCGCCGCAGGTGAGCACGACATTGGCGTGGCACTCATCGGCGGCTTCCACAATGGCATCACCGATCTCGCTGACGTCGTCGCGCACAACCACATGTGAGGCGACCGTCCAGCCCTGCGCCTCGATAAGTTCCTCGAGTGCGGCTCCGGCCTCATCCTGGGCAAGATCGCGCGTGTCCGAGCACGTCACGATCGATATCTTCAGCTCCATAGCATTCCTCCTACAACACGGCATCCTCAGGCAGATCGACACGCACGACGCCCACGACGTCGCCCGGCTTGAGCTCACACGGCCCTTCGTCAATACGCAGCAGACAGTTGGCCCGCTGCATCGTGCCGAGCAGCGCCGAATTCTGCGTCTTGGCCTCGGTCACCAACAGCTCACCGGTCTCGGGGTCGCGCAAAACCGTGGCGCGATCGAAGAAGCGTCGGTCCTGGCGCTTCTTCACGCCGTGCGTCAATATCGCCTGCTGCACGGGACGCGTACCCTCGGCAAAGCCGCGCATCTTGCGGATCGCGGGGCGGGCGAGCATCTCAAAGCCCACATACGCCGCCGCGGGATTGCCCGAAAGCCCCAAATACGGCTTGCCCCCAAGCAGGCCAAACGTGATGGCTTTGCCAGGACGCATCGAGATGCGGTCGAAGAGCACCTCGCCCTCGCGCTTGACCAGCGCCGTCACGTAGTCGTAATCGCCCGCAGAGGCGCCGCCGCTCGTAATGACAAAATCGCACTCCTGCACGGCGCGATGCACCAGCTCGGCAATCGCCTGCTCATCATCGGGCGCAATGCCATAGAACACCGGCTCGGCGCCGGCATCGAGCGCTTCGGCCATCAACGCCGAGGAGTTGGAATCGCGAATCTGCCCGCGCGCCGGCACGTTGCTCGGTGCGACCAGTTCCGTGCCCAGCGAGATGATGCCCACACGCGGGGCAGCGTGCACCTTCACGCTCGCGTATCCGGCGCTTGCCAGCAGACCCGCGCCCGCCGGAGCCACGACCTCGCCGGCACGCATCACGACGTCGCTGGCATGGGCCTCCTCGGCGGCAGAGCGAACGTTCTCCCCTACCTTGGCAGGCGCCGAGAACCTCACACGCGAACCCTCGTTGCCGTCACCGACGAGCACATCGACGATCTCATACTTCACCACGGCATCGGCACCTTCGGGTACCGGCGCGCCCGTCATGATGCGGACCGTCTCGCCCGGGGCGATAACGCCATCGAACACATGGCCTGCGGCCTCGTGCCCCACGACAGAAAGCGTCACGGGCGCATCGGTGGACGCTTTGACGAGGTCGACGGTACGCACGGCATACCCATCCATGGCGCTGTTGGCAAACGGCGAGATGTCGATATCGGCCGTGGCGTCCTCGGCCAGGGGAAGACCGGCCGCCTGCCACACGGGAATCTCGACAACTTCGGTGCGATTCACGTGCGACAAGACGATCGCCTGTGCGTCCTCCAACGGAATGAGTTTCTCAGCCATATACACCTCTAGCATGCTGCGGCGCGCAACAAAAGCGCCGATTCTTTATGTTTCTCTCAGTATAATCCCTCGCCGCTTGCTCAAGACCTGGCCCGCGGCCGCGAATACACCTGTCGGTAACGGACGGCGAAACAGAACCGAAAATCAACCTGCCGGTTTGTCACGTTTGGCACGTTCTATAATGCTCCTGTTGCAACCAAAAAGAGGAACGTATGGCTTTTACCGACAAACCCGAAAGCGCAAACGAGGCGCAGGATCATTCTCAGTCGCTCGACGACGGCGGCTTTTTCTCCCTTAATGACGTCATCATGGCAGGCAGGCAACAGCTCACCCGCTCCGAGCATCTCTTGGCTGCCGACACGCGCCGCAACGCCCGCAACCTACTCGCGAGCGCCAAGTTGCTCGTACTCGTCGTTATCGTCTCGCTTGCCATGGGCGCTGCCGCTTGGGCGTTTTTGGCCTCGCTGAATATCGCGACCGACTATCGCGAGCACCATGCATGGATTTACGCGCTGTTTCCCGTTGTGGGCGTTGCCACCGCATGGGTGTACAAAAACCACGGTCTTGCCGCCAAACGCGGAAACAACCTGGTCATCGACTCCGCCCTGGGCACACGCCTCATCCATATGCGCATGGCCGTCCTCACCTTCGTCTGTTCCACGCTCACGCACCTAACGGGCGGGTCGGCCGGTCGCGAGGGAGCTGCGGTGCAGATTGGTGGCACCATCGCCAGCAACATCTCGAGCCTCGCCCACCTCAAAAAGCATGACCACCACGATCTTATGCTCGCCGGCATCTCGTCGGCCTTTGGCGCCGTATTCGGTTCGCCCCTTGCCGGAGCTTTCTTTGGCATGGAGATGTGCTTTATCGGCAAGATCGACTACACCGCGGGCATCTACTGCCTCGTCGCCTCATTTACCGGCTACTTTACATCGCTCGCCTTGGGAACCGAGTACGAGGCGAATGTCATCGCCAGCGTTCCCAACATGACACCACGGACGGTTGCCATCGTTGTTATCAGCGCAATTATCTTCGGCCTGACGGCACGCCTCTTTGCCTGGTCGGTTCGAACCGTCAAGAGCCTGTACGGTCGCTTTATCACCAATTACCTCGTCCGCGCACTCATAGGCGCACTCGTGGTTTTGGCCGCCTATGCCCTCCTCGACGCCTGGGACTACGCCGGCCTTTCCACGTGGCTTTCCGGCGCCGGATTTGCCGGCAACACCACCCTGGCGGACGCAGTCATCAAGTTGGTCGTCACAGCGCTTACCCTGGGCGCGGGCTTCCAAGGCGGCGAGGTCACGCCCCTGTTTGGCATCGGTGCGGCACTCGGTGGCTGGATCGGTTGCCTTACCGGGCTTGACCCCAGTTTTCTGGCGGCTCTCGGCATGCTCGGCGTGTTCTGCGCCGGCCTCAACGTACCCATCACCACCTGCATGATGGCCATCGACCTGTTCCACGGCACGGCCGCCGGGTTCTTTGTCATCGTGGCCTTTATCAGCTACCTAACCGGCGGACACCGCGGCGTGTACCCCGCCCAGCGCATCATCTCACCTAAGCGCCGCTCGCTTATTGTGGATGAGGGCGGTACGGTAGCGGATGCTATCGAGCGCCACAACGACCTGATAGAGTAGATGTAATAATCGCCGTGCAGCCACAATCGGGGGCAATCCGACCTGAGCGCGACCGCACTGTCATGTCACACGCCGGGAGTCGCCCCATGCACGCAACTGATTTTGGTCGCACGCTCATCATCGCCAACCCAGCCGCCCAGTCAGGTGCGGCACGCGAAGTTGCCGAGCGCCTGCAACGCTTTTTGGACATGACTGCACGCGTATCCCAGTTTGACCTGGTGCTGACCGAGCGCATCGGACACGCCAAGGAACTGGCCGCCCAGGCAACGGGCTATCGCACCACAATCGCACTCGGCGGCGACGGCGTGATCCACGAGGTCGTCAACGGGCTAATGACGCAAAAGGAGGACGCCCGCCCCGCTCTTGCCGTCCTGCCCGTGGGCTCCGGCAACGATTTTGCCCAGACGCTCGGTATCGACGATTTCTCCGGCAAGGATTTTGGCGCGCTACTCACCTGCGAGCCGCAACGTCAGGACATCGGGCGCATTCGCTCATGGAACCCCGCAAGCGGTAGCGGCGAGGCGACGGTCGAGTATTATGACCAGACGCTTTCGGTCGGCATCGATGCCGCCATCGGTCTGGGCACCACCGAGCTGCGCAAAAAGACCGGCTTGACCGGCGCGCCGCTCTACACCCTCTCGGGACTTGAGCAGTTTGGCCTACGCTATCGCAACTACCCCATGACAGTCAGCTTTGACGGCGCGCCCGCCGAGCGCGTGAGGGCGATTATCATGGCCATCCAGCTGGGCCCCACCTATGGCTCGGGCTATCGCATCTGTCCCGATGCCGATCCCTGCGACGGCGTACTCGACATCTGCTACGCCTGCGGCCCCGTCCCACGCGCGGTTGCCCTGCCCATGTTCCTTTCGGCCAAAGACGGCCACCACACCAAGCTGCCACCGGTTCGCATGCGCCGCTGTCGCCATGTCGAGCTTACCTTTGAGGAGCCCGACTACCCCATCCAGGCCGACGGCGAGCCCATCGTCGCCTCGCGCATCGAGGTCGACATCCTCGCCGGCGCCCTCCAGGTCTGGCGCCCCACCCGCTAGCCACCCCTAAGTTGCGGTGAAATAGGGACTGTTTATGCAGCTAGAGCCGCAAAACAGTCCCTATTTCACCGCAACTTATGGGGAGGCTATTCGTCGCTGCCCGGCTTGCGACGGTTGGCCTTTTTAATGGCGTTGAAGTGCTTGTCATTGAGCCTGCGCTGACGCGATCGTTGTGGCACTTTGGTCTTTACGCGTCGGCGTGGTGGACGCCCGCGACGCTCAAGCTCAGCGCGCAGCTTACGCAGGCAGCTACTACGGTTTTGGAACTGGCTGCGGCTCTCGCGCGCCGTCACGGTAATTCCCGAAGGGATATGTTTCATACGCACCGCCGAGTCCGTCGTATTCACGCCCTGCCCGCCCGGACCCGTCGCGCGAAACACCTGCACCTCGCAATCGCGCGCCAACTCATCGACCGACATCTCGGCATAGCGCGCATATTCGCGCCATCCCATCTTGTTCTCATCCATATCAATACCTCCCCTCATACAAAAATGCGACAAAGGGAAGGTCCCTTTGTCGCATCACTTACCAATCGCATTTGTTGTGCGCTTAGGCGAAGGTGATCTCGCCGGTCTCGCAGTCCATATCGGCGATACGGGCCAGGCTCTCGACGCGAAAACCGCGCTCGCGGAGCTTATCGCCGCCGCCCTGGAAGCCCTTCTCCACCGCAATGCCAATACCGGACACCTCGGCACCCGCAGCCTCGCAGATCTTGATAAGACCCTCGAGCGCACAGCCGTTGGCCAAGAAGTCGTCGATGATCAGGACCTTGTCGCCCTCGGACAGGAAACGCTTGCCAACGATGACCGGGTACTCCTTCTGCTTGGTAAAGGAGTAGATGGTCGTGGCGTACTGCTCGCCGTCGAGGTTGATGGACTGTGCCTTCTTGGCAAAGACCACCGGCACGCCGCCAAAATGCTGAGCCGCGATGCAAGCCATACCAATGCCCGAAGCCTCAATCGTCAGGATCTTGTTGATCTCGACATCCTTGAACAGACGGGCCCACTCGGCGCCCATGTGGTCGAACAGCTCAACGTCGCACTGGTGGTTGAGGAAGGCATCAACCTTAAGGACGTTACCGGCCTTTACGATGCCGTCATGGCGAATACGATCCTCAAGCTCCTGCATGGCGCAACCCCTTCTCGCGGCAACGATACCGCGCGATTAATAAACGTTGTTCGATAGTCTACCACGGACCGACCCCCGCCCGCCCCACAAGCCGCATCGCACCACAAACCAGTTTTTGAGACGGCGCGAATACGTGGCAGACAGCCTCCCAACACGCTAATGGCGGGCGCGTATCTTCACCAAACGCACCATGGCAAGCGCAAAGCCCACAGCGGCCACAGCCATGAGCACGTAGAACACCGAGCGAAAGCCGAACAGGAACACATCCGGACGGCCTGCAACAAAACTGGTCACAGCCTCGCCCATCGCCACGCTCATCTGGCCATACAGGATGTGCGACGCCGCCGTAATACCCAGCGCCATGCCCGCATAGCGCGCCAAACTGCCCAAGCTGCCCGCAAAACCGAGCGCCTCGCGCGGGGCCGACCCCATGTACAGGGAGTTGTTGGGGCTCTGGAAGATCGACGTACCGCACGACATAAATGCGACGCAGCACACGATGACAGGGATCGAAGAGTGCTCGTCGAGCGTGCTCACCGCAAAGAGGCCGCACACGTACACGCCCAGGCCCACGGCCGTGGGGCCCTCGCAGCCAACACAGTCGGAAACCGCACCCGAAAGCGGGCCGATAAAGGCATTTACCATCGGCAGTGCCAAAAAGAGCAGTCCGGAGATGTCGGAACCAAAGCCGTGGGCGTCCTGAAAATAGAACGGCAGGATAAACTCGGATGCGCCAATACCAACGAACACGATGAGCATGCAGGCAAGGTTGATGGTGAAGGCCGAATTTGCAAAGCAGCGACGAGCAGCCTCGATCAGGGACATGGGGCGCTCGCCGGCCTCCGGCTTAACATGCGGTAGCGTATAGAGCCCCACGATAAACGAGATGACGCCAATGGGCAGGTTGATGAGGAAGATGCTCTCCCAGGGAAAGCTTGCCACCAGCATGCCGCCGAGCACGGGGCCGCACATCATGCCGAGGGCCACGAAGGTCGCGAGGATACCCATGGCACGGCCGCGCTCGCGCGCCGGAAACGACTCGGTGATGATACCCATGTTGTTAGCCATGGCCGCCGCGCAACCGACGCCCTGAACGATGCGTGCCAGGATAAGAACCTCGAGCGAGGCCGAAAGGCCGCACAGCAGCGAACCGACCGAAAAGACGATGACGCCCAGCTGGAACACATTCACCTTGCCGCGCACGTCGCCCAGACGGCCAAACGGCAACATAGCCACGCAAGTCGCAAGCAGGTACACCGAGCTCACCAGCTGGATGCGGTCGAAGCCCACGCCCAGCTCCTTTTGCATCACGGGCAACGCCACGGTCACGACGGTCGAATCCAGACACGACATAAACGTCATGATGAGCACGGTAAACAGAATCGCCCATTTGTTCTTGCCATGGGTATCGCCCTCAAGGGCAATGTGCTCGCGGCGCAGCTGCTCTGCGGTTTTCTCCATATCCATCCTTTCGAGTGGCGCAACACAAAAACGGGGCCCCAATCGCCTGCAAACAGCCGCGATTGGGGTCCCGCCTACGGAATCGGAACGTAAAGGTCGCCGAAGCCCTCTGTCGGCATCGGCGACTTATGCGAACGCTAGCCTAGCACTGCTCGAGAGCCTGCTCAAGGTCGGCAATCAGGTCGGCCGTGTCCTCGAGGCCGCACGACAGGCGCACCATGTCGGCGGAGATGCCACAGGCGATGAGCTCCTCATCGTTCATCTGGCGGTGCGTGGCGTTAGCGGGATGCAGGCAGCAGGTGCGGGCGTCAGCCACATGCGTGGCGATCTGGGCGAGCTTGAGGCTCTTCATAAAGGTCTCGGCCGCCGCGCGACCACCGTTAAAGCCAAAGCTCACAACGCCGCAGGTACCGTTAGGCATGTACTTCTGAGCCAGGTCATAGTACTTATCGCCCTCCAGGCCCGGATAGCTCACGAAGCGTACCTTGGGATGACTCTGCAGGAACTTGGCAACGGCCAGGCCGTTCTCGCAATGACGCGGCATGCGCACATGCAGGCTCTCGAGCGAGCTGTTCAGGAAAAACGCCGCCTGCGGGTTCTGCATAGGGCCGAGGTCGCGCATGAGCTGCGCGGTGGCCTTGGTAATGAAGGCGCCCTCGCGACCGAACTTCTCGGCATAGGTCACGCCGTGGTAGCTCTCGTCGGGCGTGGTGAGACCCGGGAACTTGTCCGCATGGGCCATCCAGTCAAACTGGCCGTGGTCGACAATCACGCCACCCAGGTAGGCTGCATGTCCATCCATGTACTTGGTGGTGGAGTGCGTGACGATGTCGGCGCCCCACTCAAAGGGACGGCACATCACAGGCGTCGGGAAGGTGTTGTCGACCATCAGCGGCACGCCGTGGTCATGCGCGGCCTTGGCAAAGCGCTCAATATCGAGCACGGCAAGGGCAGGGTTGGCAATCGTCTCGCCAAAGACGAGCTTGGTATTGGGCTCAAAGGCTGCCTCGAGCTCCTCATCGGTGCAGTCGGGGGCAACGAACGTGCAGGTAACGCCCATACGGCCCATGGTATGGGCAAGCAGGTTGTAGGTACCGCCGTAGATGGCAGAGCTTGCGACCACGTGATCACCGGCACCGGCCACGTTAAAGATCGCAAGGAAGTTCGCAGCCATGCCCGAACTCGTGAGCATCGCAGCGGTGCCGCCCTCCATCTCACAGATCTTGGCGGCGACCAAATCGCACGTGGGATTCTGCAGACGGCTGTAGAAGTAGCCCGACTCCTCCAGGTCGAACAGCTTGCCCATGTGCTCGGACGTGTCGTACTTCCACGTGGTTGACTGATAGATGGGCACCTGACGCGGCTCCGCATCTCCCGGGCGATAACCGCCCTGAACACACGTCGTACCGATGGTCTGCTCGCTCATATCCAACTCCCTTACTTGGGTTTTGTTTTTATTCGGTTCACGATACCGCTACCCCGCACCCCTCTCAACCCATCCTCAAGGTAGGTTATGGAACAAATCAATCGAGGCTATTTATCGCAGGTCTTGGCATTTATTCGATAGATAAAAATGAGGCATACATGAGGCTCTCGGTGATTACATGCACCGTCACGGGTACCATAGGCGGGTACACCGTGGCAAAGGAGACAACGATGAAGCAAATCGATACGGCCCAGCTCGACATCACCGCCTGCCAGGCTCAGGCTGCCGAATACCACGCCCGTGGCTTTAACTGCGCACAGGCCGTCGCCTGCACGCTTGCACCCGCCGTCGGGCTCGACCCCCAGACCGCCTTTACCCTCACCGAGGGCTTTGGCGCCGGCATGGGCGGCATGACCGAAACCTGCGGCGCCATCTCGGGCGCCGTAGCCATCATGGGCTTTGTAATGAGCGACGGCATGGAAAACCCCAAGACCAAGGGCCAGACCTACAAGCTGTCGCGCGAGATCGCCAAGCGTTTTAGCGAGAAGAACACCACGACCGTCTGCGGCACGCTCAAGGGCATCGGATCGGATAATGGTCCGCTCCGCAGCTGCCCCGGCTGCATCGACGATGCCGTCGAAATCGCCTGCGATATGCTAAAGCAGCTCGCCGAGTAAACGGCAGCAACAGAAAACGACGGCCGGCGCGCTTGGGATCCACCCAAAAGCACGCCGGCCATCGCCGTTAGAACTCCGCAAACTCGGGAGCGCCGACCTCGATCTCCTCGCGCCCCGCCATAAGCTCGCGCATCTTGGCGCAAAACGGCTCCTGCTCCCCCGCCTTAAACACCAAATGAAGTGTCACGGCATCCGCGTAATCGGTATCCGAAACCTTGGCACCCGAATCCTGCGCCAAGCGAAGCACCTGCTCATACTGTGGATAGGCCACATGCACATCAACCGGCACGACGCTTGTCATCTCGACGATCTGCCCGGCCTCCTGAGCCGCGGTCACCGCCGCCTGCGTCGCCGCGGTATAGGCGCGCACCAAACCACCAGGCCCCAACAGCGTGCCGCCAAAATAGCGCGTCACTACGCAGCAAACATTTTTGAGACCCGCACCGCGCAGCACCTCGAGCGTCGGCATGCCGCTCGTGCGGCTCGGCTCACCATCATCGCTCTGGCGCTCGCGTCCATCGACCAAAATCCACGCGGGAACATTATGCCGAGCGTCGTAATAACGTTTGCGAACCATCTCGATAAAGGCATTCGCCTCGTCCTCGGACTCAATATGGACCAGCTGAGCAATAAACCGGCTCTTGCGGTCCACAAACTCGCCCGAAGCCTCAATATTCGATTGCAGAGTAAAATAGCTGTCCAACAAAGCCCCTCAAACACAAGCAAAGCAACAAACAGCCTCAATAATACGGCAAAGCCCGTACCGAAAACCCCAGTAAAAAGAATGGAACCGACGATGACCAGGCAATTACAGCGAGACGCTAAGAACGGAACCGCCGATGATCAAACAAAAACAGCGAGACGGCGTCAGCTGAGTCGATTTGGCCCGAAAGAGGAGGGAGCACGCCTTATGGCGGCGACCGACGAATGAGCGCCAAATCGGCCAGCTGACGACGTCGCAGCGTCAACAAAGTGCTGAGTGGGCTTGTAAGCCGGGTTCTGTCGTGAACGGTCATTTATCTTGTCTGCACGTTACCGTGCAGCTCCACGCACGCTACCCGAACGCGGACCGGGCCGGCCCATAGCGTTCCTATTCGCGCTTGCTCCGGATGGGGCTTGCCAAGCCGCCGTGTTGCCACGACGCTGGTGGTCTCTTACACCACCGTTTCAGCTTTTCCCTTTACGCCTTGCGGCGCAGGTGGGAGTCTTCTTTTCTGCGGCGCTTTCCGTCGGATCACTCCGCCCGGCCGTTAGCCGGCATCCCGCCCTCTGGAGCCCGGACTTTCCTCACGCGTGCTGCAAGCAGCACATCGCGCGACCGTCTGGCCCACTCAGCAGTGCAAGAGTGTAGCACACCGTCGCTATTGGCAATGGCACAACACAAGCGTTCGACACGATAAACCAAGAACCACGCCATGCAGTACAATAGGCTTGTCGATGGGCAACGTCGTCAGTCGAGACGCGACCGCGCTCCGCACCCCTCCGTCTACTCGGTGCGTTCCCGCCTCCTCCCCGAGGCGGGATGTCGGCGTTTTTTCATGCCACGACAACGCAATAGCAAACGGACGACTTAGGCGGCAATCTGTCATCTCGCTCGCTAAACAAAAAGGGACCCGTCCATTACGGACGGATCCCTTAAAACAAGTGATCGTCAAACCGATTTACTCGGCGTCGGTCTCCTCGTCCTTCTTCTCGGAAGGCAGCGGGGTAACCTCGATCTCGACGCCCAGAGTCTCAGCAGCGGACTTCATGGACAGGGAGATACGACGACGGTCGAGGTCGATCTCCATGACCTTGACCTGAACCTTGTCGCCCACGTGGGTGACCTGAGAAGGCTGATCGACGTGCTTGTTGGCCATCTCGGAGATGTGCACCAGGCCCTCGATGCCCTCGCCCAGATCGACGAAAGCGCCGAACGGGACAAGCTTGGTCACAGTGCCCTCGACGATAGCGCCGACGGGGTACTTCTTGACCAGTGCGCGCCACGGATCCTCGGTGGTCTGCTTGAGACCCAGGGAGATGCGCTCGCGGTTGAGATCGACGTCGAGAACCTCGACCTCGACCTCCTGGCCGACCTTGACAACCTCGGAAGGATGGTTGACGTGGTTCCAGGAGAGCTCGGAGATGTGGATGAGGCCGTCGATACCGCCGAGGTCGACGAAGGCGCCGAAGTCGACGATGGAGGAAACGGTGCCCTGGAGACGCATGCCAGACTTGAGCTTGGACAGGATCTCGGAGCGCTCGGCCTTACGGGACTCCTCGAGCACGACGCGACGGGAGAGGACAACGTTGTTGCGGTTGCGGTCCATCTCGATGACGCGGGCCTCGATGCGGGTGCCCATGTAGGAGGTGAGGTCCTTGACGCGACGGAGGTCGACGAGGGAAGCGGGCAGGAAGCCACGCAGGCCGATGTCGAGGATCAGACCGCCCTTGACAACCTCGATAACCTCGCCCTCGACGTTCTCGCCGGAGTTGAACTTCTCCTCGATGCGGTTCCAAGCACGCTCGTACTCGGCACGCTTCTTGGACAGGACCAGACGACCGTCCTTGTCCTCCTTCTGGAGAACCAGAGCCTCGATGGGATCACCGAGTGCAACGATGTCTGCAGGGTTAGCGTCCTTGCGGATGGACAGCTCGCGGACCGGGATAACGCCCTCGGACTTGAATCCGATGTCAACGAGCACCTCGTCATGCTCGATCTTAACGACAGTGCCGTTAACGAGATCGCCCTCATCAAAGTCGGTAATCGTACCGTCGATGAGGTTGTTCATCTCCTCCTCGTTGACATCGTCAAGAGAGAAAATGGACGAGTTCTGAATCTCACTCAAAGGTGGACCCCTTTCGAACTACGGGGCCCCGATTGCTAGGACCTACAGAAGGGTGCGACAAGCACACAACGTTTAGGAACACTCGGGAGCCGACAGATACTAATGTGACGCTTATGCAATCACGTTCGTATAGGTTACGGGGAAATGAGTTCGATTTCAAGCGTGAACTGCCATTTTTTACTCGTATGGAGACTTTTTCGCAATCTTGTGAACGACTGTCTCCACAAGCTGACGATAAGCAGTTGGGCATACGGCTTTGGAGTAAAGTATCCCAAGCCAACGATTCTGGAACGATTTTTCGAGAAAGGTGCCCGCGTGCTCAAAGCAGTCGTTTTCGATATGGACGAAACGCTTCTTAGCATCAACCTCAACGCGTTCATCCTTCGATATTTTAAGGATGTCTCTTCGATGCTCGCGGATATCGGGCGCCGCAGCCGCGGTGGCACGATGGCACGCCTCGGCACCATCCTGGTCGACCTCAACGCCAATCGCCGCAGCAGCACGGACAATCGCACCAATCTTGAGTTTTACCAAGAAGAGGTCGAGCGCCGATGCGGCATTTGCCTCTCGGACCCACTTATCTACGAGGCGTTTACCTACTACGACCGCGAAGTTCTTCCGTACAAGAATGACGAACTCATCAACGCCCATGCCATGCCGGGCGCACACGCCGCGCTTCAGACCGTACAGGACGCAGGGCTGCGCTGCGCGCTCTTTACCAACCCCAGCTTTCCGCAGGGGGCCATCGAGTGCCGCATGGGTTGGGGCGACCTGGCCGACGCCCCCTTTGAGCTCGTCACGCACATGGGAAACGCCACCCGCTGCAAGCCTGATGCCACCTACTATCTAGAGCAGCTTCAGGTGATGGGACTCGAACCGCACGAGGTCCTTATGGTGGGCAACGATCCCAAACGCGACTTCCCTAGTCCCGCCTGCGGCATTCAGACTGCCTATGTAGGCCAGGGCAAGCCCAACCGAGTCACCTGGCGCGGAACCATGGAAGGCTTCGCCCGCGACTTCAACGCCGTAGTAGAAGCCTTCTACGAGCACCAAGTAGCCGACGAACTGTCATAGGACCCCTCGCTCCAAACAAAATAACGCCGCAGGTTGAGCATAAGTCAGCGAAAACGCCCCTAAGCGAGCAATGTGCCTTGAAAGAGGAGGGCATAGGCCTTCTGGCCATGCCCGACGATTGAAAGGCAGATTGCCGCTTAGGGGCGTTTGCAGCGTCGACTGGTTACGCGGTTTGGTAAAACCGCGTAACTAACAAACTCGAGTTTTACCGATCATGATGTTGAGGATCTCGACGTCGGTATCTTTCATACCAACACGGCCCACGTAGCCCATGCTGGCGATTGTCTGCTCGACGGTATCCTGGATCAGGCCCTCGCCGGCGCGGAAGCCGCGGCCCTGCATAGCCATATCGTGACCCAGAATCGCAGCATCAACGGCAGCGGAAATCTTGGCGGCACAGCTTGCCTTGGCGCCATCGCACACGATGCCACCCACGTTGCCGAGCGTATTGGAGACCGTCGCGCCAATCTGCTCGCGCGTGCCACCGCACAGCCAGGTAATCGCGGCACCGGCACCACACGCGGCGCAAATAGCACCGCAAAACGCCGAGAGCGCACCAATATAACTCTTGATATGCACAGCGATAAGATCGGACAGCATCACGGCGCGCACCAGGCGCTCGTGGTCGCAGCGCAGGTACTCGGCATACTCCATGACGGGTAATGCGCAGGTAATGCCCTGATTGCCCGAGCCGCACACAATGGCAACCGGCAGCGCGCAGCCGTTCATGCGGGCGTCGGACCCGGCGGCTGCACGGGCGCGGGCGCGGCAGGCGACGTCATCGGCACGAGCACCCAGCAGCGTACGGCCAACCTCGGCACCCCAAGCGTGCGCCAGGCCCTCGTCGCTGATCGCGCCGTTCAGCTCAATCTGACGCTCAACGGCAGCGCGGGCGCCCTCGATGTCGCCGTCCTCGATAAAGTCGATGATGGACTCAATCGACATAGGCGTGTCGGCGTTATCTGCCGCACGCTCGGCCACGACGCGCTCGGCACAGGCGGCGCACTCCCCCGCCGACTTGCCGCATACCGGAATACCGTCGAGCGTATGGCACGTGACATTGGTGTGGTGGTCGGTAATCTCGACGACCGCGGTATGGCCCCCGGCTGTGGCAGTCACCTTGATGTAGAGGTTGGGCACACCCTCGACAAGCGACACATCGCAGTAACCGGCATCGGCGAGGAGCTCGGCCACGCGAGCACGATCTTCGTCGTTAACGCTCTCGAGCACCTCGAGCGCGCTCTTGGCGTCACCGCCCACGGCACCCAGTACGGCCGCTGCTTCAATACCGTGCATACCGCCCGAATTGGGCACGGTCACGCTCTTAACGTTCTTGATGATGTTGCCCGAGCAGGCAACGTCCATATGATCGGGTTCGCAACCGAGCGTCTGGCTCGCCAGCGCCGCTGCATAGGCAACGGCAATAGGCTCGGTGCAGCCGAGCGCACAGACAAGCTCACGGTTCAAGACACCGCAAAAAGCGGCATCGCGGATGGAATCGGTAGACATAGGTATCTCCTGCTTACATAACGAACTGGGCTCTCGATAATAGTTAGCTCTTTTATTTGATAACAATGCATCAAAAACCGCAACCATGGTTCCGACGGACGGCGTTTAAGCGCAATCTGACGGCATTCATTCATGAGAAGCTAGTCTTGTTGCATGCTAAAGCGTTTGACCAAAAAACGCCCGAGTGTTTATGCAAAAGTCGCGCTATCATGCAGTCGAACGCGGTAAAACCTTTAGCAATTCCGCCGCACGGACCAGAGAGGAACCACTCATGAAGATTGGTATCGGTAACGACCACGCCGCCGTCGAGCTCAAGAACATCATTTCCGAGCACCTGAAGGAGCGCGGCTGTGAGGTCGTGAACTTTGGAACCGACACCTCCGAGAGCTTTGATTACCCCATCGCCGGCTACAAGGTGGGCAAGGCAGTTGCCAACGGTGACGTCGACCTTGGTATCCTGATCTGCGGTACCGGCGTCGGCATCAGCCTGGCCGCCAACAAGGTGGAGGGCGTTCGCGCCGTCGTGTGCTCCGAGCCCTTCAGCGCCAAGCTCTCGCGCATGCACAACAATACCAACGTGCTCGCCTTTGGCGCCCGCGTCGTGGGCTCCGAGCTCGCCAAGATGATTGTCGACGAGTGGCTCGACGCCGAGTTTGAGGGCGGTCGTCACGAGCGTCGCGTCAATCTCCTCAACGAGATCGACCAGACGCGCGGCCTTAAGATCGTCGACGAAGCCTAAAGATTCACAACGCCATACGCTAACGCCAGCCCCCGCCCGGAAGAAACATCCGGACGGGGGCTCTTTAGTAGATTTGTGGGCGTTTACCAAAATCTACTGGAATAAAAAGGGCGCCGCGGATGGAGTTCCGCGGCGCCCAAGCCACACGCTAACAGCTTTAAGGAGTCAAAGCTGGTTTAGCCAAAAAAGCGCTTGATCTCGATCTCGGCGTTCTCCAGGCAGTCGGAGCCATGGATCACGTTGGCGTTGACATCGACGGCAAAGTCGCCGCGAATGGTGCCGGGAGCGGCATCAAGCGGGTTGGTGGCGCCCATAAGGGTGCGCATCTTGGAGACAGCGGAGAGACCGGAAACGACCATCTTGACGACCGGACCGCTCGTCATAAAGTCACACAGACCGCCAAAGAAGGGCTTATCGGCCAGATGAGCATAGTGCTCCTCGACGGTGGCGCGCTCAAGCGTGGTCATCTCCATGCGCTCGATAACAAGGCCGCTGCGCTCGATACGAGCAACGATCTCGCCGATCTTGCGATCGCGCACGGCGTCGGGCTTAATCATGATGAAGGTCTTCTCGATAGCCATAAGGTAGCCTTTCAAGTAGGTTCGCGCGTGCCCAAGTCCCATTCCGGCACCCGCCTGGACTGCATCGTAACAGAGTTCTAGCTGCAGTTAAACAAAAAGCCGTTTATTGAAGCGTTATTATTTATTGAAGCGCTCCATATGTGTCACTTCTGTTCCGAAGCCCGACTAGAGTACCATCCGCCCCACTTCCAACTGCACCGAACAGAACGGACGGTCGATTGCAGTCCGTGAACGCACCCCCTTCACAACCTGCCCAAAGGTCCTACAAAAGTTCTCGACAAGCTCCTTCCTTCTCTATAACAAAACGGGCGCCCACCGTAGCGGGCACCCGTAAAGGCAAGATATGATGAACGCACCAGACAGACGCATCCAATAAGCTAATTAGCTCCGTGGCCCATCTCGACGACCTTGGTCAACGAGCCAAACACACCTTCATCGGCCGCAAGCTGCGCCTCGGCGCGTCCCAACTGTACGGCAACGGCGGCAGGGGCGGTACCGCCCTCGGTCGTGCGCGCGGCGACAATCGACGGGATGTCGAGCGCCTCGGTAATATCGTGCTCAAAGAGCGGGCTCGCCTCCTGGAAGACCTCAAACGGCAGGTCCTCGAGGTTGCAGCCGCGCTTCTCACACATCAGGACCAGGTGCCCCACCACGGCGTGCGCCTCGCGGAACGGCAGACCACGCTTAGCCAGGTAGTCGGCAACATCAGTGGCGGCAAGGTGACCCACGCCGCACTCGCGTGCCATGGCGCCCTCGTTGACGGTCCAAGTCGAAATCATACCGGCCATAACCGACAGGCACTGCATGAGCGTGTGGGCGGTATCGAGCGCGCCCTCCTTGTCCTCCTGCAGGTCCTTGTTATAGGCCAACGGCAGACCCTTCATGGTCACCAGCAGCTGGACCAGGTTGCCGTACACGCGACCGCTCTTGCCGCGAATAAGCTCGGCAAAGTCGGGGTTTTTCTTCTGAGGCATGATGGACGAGCCGGTGGAGTACGAATCGGACAGCGTGATAAAGCCAAATTCAGAGCTCGACCACAGCACGATCTCCTCGGAAAGACGCGACAGGTGCATCGCCATAACGGAGCCGGCGTAATGCAGATCGAGCAGGAAATCACGGTCGGAAACAGCATCGAGTGAGTTAGGAATCACGCCCGCAAAGCCAAGCTCGACAGCCGTCATCTGGCGATCGAGCGGATAGCTCGTACCGGCAAGCGCGGCAGCACCCAGCGGGCAGTTGTCGGCGGCATCAAAGGCGGCCTTCAGACGTGTAAAGTCGCGCGCGAACATCCAGGAATACGCCAGCAGATGATGTGACAGCAGCACGGGCTGAGCATGCTGCATGTGCGTGTAACCCGGCAGAATCACCTTGTCGTACTTCTCGGCCGCATCCACCAGCACATGGCGCAACTGCAGGTTGGCCTCCATGAGCTCCTTGGCCAACGCCTTGACGCCCAGGCGCGTATCGGTCGCCACCTGGTCGTTGCGCGAACGTCCGGTATGCAAGCGCTTGCCGGCCTCGCCGATGCGACGCGTCAGCTCGCTCTCGATAGACATATGGATGTCCTCGTCGTTGATATCGAAGGTGAAGTTGCCGGCATCGATATCCTGTTCGATTCCAGTCAGGCCCTCGGCAATCGCCTGCTCATCCTCGGCACTGATGATGCCCTGGGCCGCCAGCATCTTGGCATGCGCCTTAGAACCAGCGATATCCTGCTTATAGAGATGTTTGTCGACCGGCAGCGACGCGCCAAACTCCTGCGTGACCTCGGCCACGCCCGCCTCAAAACGACCGCCCCAAAGAGCCATGGAACCGTCCCCTTTCTCCAAATACCAAAACAAGCGCCTAATGAAATGCGCCATGTCGCTAAAGCAATTTACCAACCGCTAGTTTTGCACATTCCCCTACTGCGTGCGGAGCCATGTAGCTAATTTGCAAAGAAGTGACGCACCATGCACTTGGCGCCCATGGACTCCCTCCGAATGTTGCCCTGCGAACCGTCAATCCAAGCCTTCAGGCTCATAGGAACGTCCTCGATCTTTGCAGCATCGAGCTCGGGCGCGAGGGCAAGTAAAGCATGCGCGATGACATTGAACATATTGGATACTCCTCATATATATAGGTGCAAGGCCGACAAATTGATAGAAAGAGCCCCGCCGGACAACCCCGGCGGGGCTCGGACTCAGCCGCAGACGCGGCATCATATATGCGGGCGGAACGTAGGGGCCACCGATGTTAAGAAGTGTCAGCAAGCATAACGAAAGGTAGGGACCCCGTGCGCCCGTTTTGTATCACGCGGATGGGCCGCGCGGATACCAAGGGAAGGAGGCGCTAGGCCTGGGCGGCAGCGGAGCTGGGGCCCTGGACCTTTGCCCACGTCTTGAGCGACAGCGTATCGATCTCGATAAAGCCGGCGCTGGCTTTCTCGTCAAACGTGGTGTCGCGGTCGTAGGTCGCCAGACCGTAGTCGTAGAGGCTGAAGGGGCTCTTGCGACCGACGACATGGCAGTTGCCCTTAAAGAACTTCAGGCGGACGGTACCGGTCACGAACTTCTGGGTATCGGCCATAAAGGCGTCGAGCGCGTTTTTGAGCGGGCTATACCACTGGCCGTTGTACACGGCGGTGGCCCAATCCTGCTCGAGCTTAATCTTGGTCTTGAGCAGGTCGCCCTCTACGCAAATGTCCTCAAGCGCCTTGTGGGCGGTAATGAGCGTCAGTGCGCCGGGAACCTCGTAGCACTCGCGGCTCTTAAGGCCCACCAGACGATCCTCGACCAGATCGAGACGACCAAAGCCGTTGTCGCCGGAAATCTTGTTGAGGGCGATGACGATTTCGGAGAGCTTCATCTTCTTGCCGTCGACGGCGACGGGCTTGCCGGCCTCAAACTCAATCTCGGTATACGTCGGGGTGTCGGGCGTGTCCTCGGGATTCTTGGTCATAACCCAGGCGTCGTCGAGCGGCTCGTTCCAGGGATCCTCCAGGTGGCCGCACTCAATGGCACGACCCCACAGGTTGTCGTCGATGGAATAGGGGTTGTCGTTGGCACCCTCGGGAACCGGAACGTTGTGAGCATGTGCGTAGGCGACCTCGTCGGGACGGCACTTCAGATCCCACTCGCGAACCGGAGCGATAACCTTAAGCTCGGGGTCGAGGGCCTTGACGGCAGCCTCAAAACGGACCTGGTCGTTACCCTTGCCGGTGCAGCCGTGGGCGACGTAGGTCGCGCCAAACTCGTGAGCGACCTCGACGAGCTTCTTGGCGAGCAGCGGACGAGAAAGAGCGGAGAGCAGCGGGTACTTGTTCTCGTACATAGAGTTTGCGGCGATGGCCTTAGTCAGGAACTCATCGGAGAACTCGTCGCGCAGATCGAGAACCTGGCAATCCAGAACGCCCAGGTCGAGGGCCTTCTGCTTCTTGGCGTCCAGGCCGGACTCCTCCTGGCCCACATTGCCGCAGACACAAACGACATCGAGATTCTTCTCGTCCTGGAGCCACTTGACACATACGGATGTATCAAGACCACCGGAATATGCGAGAACGACTTTTTCCTTGCTCATGGCTGTTTCCTTTCGCCCTTGGTAGCTAGTTAGAACATCGGTCAGTTGCAAGTCATTTCGAGGTCAAAAACCGTGCAATATCAGGTTAAAAAGCAAAAAGCAGCACAACATGCCCTAGAAACATGCGTCTATGTCGTGCTAAAACCCAACGACCTCAAAATGACTCTGTTGGGGCATTTCGCCCCATACGAACAGAGACGATTGTTATCGTCGTCGGGAAATTGCGCGCTGGCGTCGGATGGCATTGTCTGCAGTGGTGATGATCTTTACGAACTGCATCTGCCTCTCCTTTCACCTATCGCCGGGCGCAATTCTAATATCGTAAACGGTACCTTTTCTTCGGTAAGCGGTTGTATTTCCGTCTCCGTTTTCGATGGTCGCTATATTACGCTAAAGTGCCAGCAGCACAAGCGACAAATTCAAATTTCTGAAAAGTTTTTTCATTAGTTTGTGAATTGCAGTGCAAATACGCTCCGTTCCTGCGACAATACGCTCGGTTACTGGTTGATGGTTATAACGTCTGAAACAATTTCGAAACGAAAGGCGCGCTTTTATGCAAACTTACGAATCGGACACCAATATCGGAAACATTAAGATTCTCGCCGTCGATATGGACAAAACGCTGCTCACCGACGAGCGCGTGTTGCCGCAGGGTCTTGATGAGCGCCTGGACAAGCTCGCCGAGGCTGGCATCGTGTTCTGCCCCGCCAGCGGACGCCCTGCCCCCAAACTCGAGGAAATGTTCGAGGGTATTAAGAACCGCCTTGCTTTTTGTCCCGACAACGGAGCCTGCGTCATCTATCGCGGCAGCTATATCTATAAGAGCAACATCGATGTGGCGCTGTATCAGCAGGTGCTCGCTCGTGCCTCGGAGGACCCGCGCGCCGTTCCCGTCCTGTGCTGCTACGACGAGTTCTATGTGCTCGCCCGCGACCATCAGTACCACGACGAGATCAGCGTCTACTACAACACGATCAACTATGTCGACACCTTTGAGGGCCTTGATATCGAGTCCAATAAGATCTCGATCTTTTTCCCCGCCTACGATGCCGAACCGGCGTTTCGCGAGAACTACAGCCCGGCATTCTCGAACCGACTCTACGTCACCAATGCGGGCCGCGAGTGGATTGACTTTATGAACCTGGGTGTCGACAAGGGCGCCGGCGTCGCGCACCTGTGCGAGCACCTGGACATCGATATCGCCGACGCTGCCGCCGTGGGCGACACCTACAACGATATTCCCATGCTTGAGCGCGTCGGGCATAGCTTTATCGTGGACAATGCCGAGGAGCACATGAACGCGCATGCCAAATGGCGCATTCCGAGCAACAACGACGGGGGCGTACTGACGCTCATCGACGCCATCTTGGCGGCTCGTTAACGTTGCTCGTCGGACCTGGCCGGGCGAGGCGGGTAAGTTTTTCGTTCGGTCAGGTCCTGGGCTCGCTCGGAAAGCACATTTAGTGCTTTCCGGCTCGTGCGGAATCTACGAAAAACTTACCCGCCTCGCCCGGCCAGGTCCTTGGGCTACTTGCTTGCCGCCTGGATGGCGTCTTGGCGCCTAGATACTTTGGCTGAATTAAATGGATGAAGGGAGCTCCTTGCTGATGAGGGGCTCCCTTCTTGTTTGGTTACTTTGGGGTTGTGGGGGCGTCTTTACTTGGCGTCGGCCCAGGTTACTCCGGTTGAGGCTTCGGCGATCAACGGTACGCGTAGGTCTACGACGTGCTCCATGACGTCGCGGACCATGGCGGTGAGGCGCTCGACTTCGTCGACGGGGCACTCAAAGTCCAGTTCGTCGTGTACCTGCAAGATCATGTGGGCGGCAAAGCCTTCTTCTTCCAGGCGGCGGCTGACGCGGGCCATGGCGATTTTGATGATGTCGGCTGCGGTGCCCTGCATGGGGTGATTCATAGCCGTGCGCTCACCAAAGCCGCGGAGCTGCGGGTTTTTGGCCTTGAGCTCGGGAATATGGCGACGGCGGCCGTACATGGTCTCGGCATAGCCCGTCTGCTTGGCGCGCGCCACCACGTTATCCAGGAACGTGCGCACGCCCGGGTAGGCCTCGTAATAGCGGTCGATCATGTCGCGTGCCTCGGCCATCGAGATATGCAGCGACTGCGACAGACCATAGGCTTGCTGGCCGTACACGATGCCAAAGTTCACGGCCTTGGCGCGACTGCGCAAATCGGGCGTCACCTCGGACACCGGCACGCCAAACACGCGCGCGGCCGTCTCGGCATGGAAGTCCTCGCCCTCGTTGAAGGCTCGCACCAGGTGCTCGTCTCCCGAAAGATGCGCAAGCAGGCGCAGCTCAATCTGCGAGTAGTCCACCGCCAAAAAGAGACTGCCCTCGCCTGCCGAGAACGCCGTCTTAACAGTACGACCCAACTCCGAGCGCGTCGGGATGTTCTGAAGGTTGGGGTCGCTCGAGGACAGACGTCCCGTCGCCGTGATGGTCTGGTTGTACGTGGTGTGCACACGACCGTCGCCACGACGCAGCGGACCCAGCGTGTCCAGATAGGTCGACTTGATCTTGGACTTCTCGCGCCAGTCAAGAATCAGGCGCACGATCTCGTGATCACGGGCAAGATCGCTCAACACCTTGGCATTGGTCGAATAATAGCCGCGCTTGGTCTTTTTGAGGCCCTTGGTCGGAAGCCCCATCACGTCAAAGAGCACATGCGACAGCTGCATGGGGCTGCCGATGTTGAAGGTCTCGTCGCCGGCCAGGTCGCGAATATTGCGCTCGACCTCGGCAATCTGGGTTGCAAGGCCCTCGGACAGATTGTGCAGGCGATCGGGGTCAACGAGCATGCCCGCGCGCTCCATCTTGGCAAGCACCGGCACGAGCGGCATCTCGATGCCGTCGAACACGTTGGCGGCGTTCTCGCGCGCCATGCGGTCGCGCAGCGGCGCCACCAGAGCCAGCGTCAGGGCCGCCGTGCGAGCAGCGGGTGCAGGCGCGTCCTCGCCGGCACCTTCCGCGCCGTGGGCCGCAGGCAGCGACATCTGCAGATAGGTATCGGCCAGATAGGCCTCGTCAAACTCGGAGCGGTCGGAATCCAACAGGTAGGCAGCGACCACGGTATCGAAGATACGTGTGGAATCGGCAGCGAGCGGATCCATAAGCTCGGGCTCAGAAGAATCGATGGGCGAAAGCTCGTGCAGGAGCGTCTTCATGTCCGGGCTCGCCACACGACCCTCCACAAACAGACGCGCGAGCACGCCGGCGATCACACCGTGGGCAACGTTGAAGCCCTCAACCTCGGCCGCCGCACCGCTGTCGCCCTCCTCGAGCGCAAACAGGCCCTTGGACGTCGCCAACCATAGCGTGCGTGTCAGTCCAAAGAGCGCGCCCTCTTCCTTGTCGTCGTCCACCACGGCGGCGACCCACTCGCCGGCATCAATCGCGCGGGAGACCTCAGCCGCAACGGCACCAAGTGCGTCAGCATCGCCGGCGGCAGCACGCAAAACGGCGGGAATCTCAAACGTGCTGGCAGCAGCAGCCCCGCTCTCGCCGCCAATCAGCGCCAAGAAACGGTTCTGCATGGCGGTGATACCAAGCGTACCCAGCGCCGCGGAAACCTCATCGGCAGAAAACGCCGGGAAGGACGTCGCCTCAAAATCGAGCTCTACGGGTGCATCGGTGCGGATGGTTGCGACCTTGCGGCTCAGTAGCGCGTCGTCGATGTGTGCGCGCAGGTTTTCGCCCATCTTGCCCTTGACCTCATCGGCGTGTGCGATGACCTCGTCCAGGCTACCGTACTGCGCAATGAGCGCGCTCGCCTTTTTGGGGCCGATGCCCGGCACGCCGGGGATATTGTCGGACGTGTCGCCCTTCAGACCATAAAAGTCGGGCACGAGCGCCGGCGTAATGCCGTGATACAGGTCATCCACGCTCTCGGGCGTCATGATCGCCACGTCGGACAGACCCTTGCGGGTCGAGACCACGTTAACGTGCTCGGTCACGAGCTGATACATATCGCGATCACCGGTCACCAGCAGCATGTCACAGCCGGCCTGCTCGCCCAGGCGCGCCATAGTGCCCAGGATGTCATCGCCTTCCCAGCCCTCGGACTGCAAAATCGGCACGTTGAGCGCGGCGAGCAGCTCCTTAATCATGGGAAACTGTGCGTGCAGATCGGGGTCCATGGGCGGGCGCTGAGCCTTGTACTGCGGCAGCATCTCCATGCGCACACGCGGCTTGCCCTTGTCAAACGCCACGACAACGCCGTCGGGATTAAAGGCGTCAATCATCTTGAGGAACATATTCAAAAAGCCAAAGATTGCGTTGGTGGGACGACCGTCCGGCGCGTTCATGGTGGGCGGCACGGCGTGGAAGGCGCGGTGCATGAGCGAGTTGCCGTCGATGACGGCAAAGGTACGGCGCTTGTCAGACATATTGAATACCTCGCTTTGGGCTGGGCACGGCTTGCTCACACCAGTTTACACGCTCCCCGCCCCACGGCCACCGCACATCAGGCTTCCCTGCCGCCGCGGGCCCGTGCGTGATACGATGACTCACGGTACATCAACCAGCACGATCGATCCGAAAGGAGCCTGCGTCATGGAGCGTCCCTGCGCATGGAAAAAGTACACGCCACAGCAGATCGAGGAGCTCGAGGAGCTTTGCCGCGGCTATAAGCAGTTTTTGAGTGAGAACAAGACCGAGCGCCTGTGCGTCAAGACCGGTATCAAGATGGCCGAGGAGGCGGGCTACGTCAATCTTGAGACCGTGATCGCCGAGGGCCGCGCGCTCAAGGCCGGCGACAAGGTGTACGCCGCCAATCACGGCAAGGACCTCATGCTCGTCAACCTGGGCACCGCCCCGCTCGAGCAGGGCTTTAACATCCTGGGCGCCCACGTGGACTCGCCGCGCCTGGACCTCAAGCAGAACCCCGCCTTCGAGGCAGGCGACATGGCTTATCTCGACACGCACTACTATGGCGGCGTCAAGAGCTACCACTGGGTCGCTTCCCCGCTCGCACTCGTGGGCGTCATCTGCAAAAAGGACGGCACCACCGTCGACATCAACATCGGTGACAAGGCCGACGACCCGGTCTTTACCATCTCCGACCTGCTGATCCACCTCTCGAGCGAGCAGATGGCCAAGCCCGCCAAGGACGCCGTCGACGCCGAGATCCTCGACGTGATCGTGGGCGGCCGCCCCGTCAAGTTTGACGAGGACGACAAGGACGCTCCCAAGGAGCCCGTCAAGCAGATGTTCCTGGATATCCTCAAGAAGCAGTACGACGTCGAGGAGGAGGACTTCCTCTCCGCCGAAATCGAGGTCGTGCCCGCCGGCCCGGCCCGCGACATGGGCCTCGACCGCTCCATGATTCTGGGCTATGGCCACGACGACCGTGTCTGCGCCTATCCGTCCATGCTCGCCCAGATCAACGTCGCCAACGTGGAGCGCACGAGCATCACACTCATCGTCGACAAGGAGGAGATCGGTTCCGTGGGTGCCACCGGCATGACGAGCCGCTTCTTCGAGAACACCGTCGCCGAGATCATGACGCTCGCCGGCGAGGATAGCCCGCTGGCCCTGCGCCGCGCACTCGCCCACAGCCGTATGCTTTCCTCCGACGTGTCCGCCGGCTTCGACCCGGGCTACGCCGGCAAATTCGAGACCAAGAACGCCGCCTTCATGGGTCGTGGCCTGTGCTTTAACAAGTACACGGGCAGCCGCGGCAAGGGTGGCTCCAACGACGCCGATGCCGAGTATGTGGCCCTCATCCGCGACATCATGGACGAGGCAGGCGTGGACTTCCAGACCTGCGAGCTCGGTCGCGTCAACGCGGGCGGCGGCGGCACCATCGCCTACATCATGGCCAAGTACGGCATGAACGTCATCGACTCCGGCGTTGCCGTCCTGTCCATGCACGCCCTGTGGGAGGTCGCCAACAAGGCGGACATCTACGAGGCCTATCGCGGCTACAAGGCCTTCCTCGAGCGCGCCTAACCAACCCTTCATCAGTTGCGGTGAAATGCGGACTAAACTGGCCCATAAACGGCCAAAACAGACCGTATTCCACCGCAACTTCCTTTTTTGCAGAGGAGAGTCCATGCTGCAGGTCGTCATTTCGCCCGCCAAGCAGATGCGCGCGGCCCAAGATGCTTTTGAAGTCCTGGGCATTCCACCCTTTGCGCGCGAGACGGCTCGCCTCCACCGCGCACTGCTAGATATCGAGCGGAATGAAGGCAGCGATAGCCTGCAGGCGCTATGGAACGTGAGTGACAAACTGCTGGGGCCTTGCCTCAACACCCTGCATGAGTTTGGGCCCATCCTGAAAAACGGCGATCTCGACAATCCCGCACTCGCCCGTCACCTCTCCCCTGCCGCCATGTCCTATCACGGCATTCAATACCAGAGCATGGCGCCCGAGGTGATGGATTCCGCGCAGCTCGCATGGCTGCAAGACCATCTGTGGATCCTCTCGGGCCTTTACGGATGCGTACGCCCCTTTCATGCCGTTGAACCGTATCGGCTGGAGATGGGCGCGAAGCTTGCCGTCGACGATGCCCGAGACCTCTATGCGTTTTGGGGCGACAAGCTCGCACGGGCCATCGCTCCGGCGGGCTCCAACGCTACGATCGTCAACCTCGCCAGCGCGGAATACGCCAAAGCCGTTCTGCCCCGCCTCACCACCGATGTCACGGTCGTCACATGCCTCTTTGGCGAAGGCATCCGCAACGGCAAGGCCATCCAGCGCTCGACCGCCAGCAAAAAGGCGCGCGGCTCCATGGTGCGCTGGATGGCAGAAAACAAGCTCGAGGATGTAAGCGGGCTCACCGCGTTCGACGTTGGTTATCGTCACTTTCCCGAGCTTTCAAATAAGAACACTTTGGTCTTCCTGAACGAACAGACCTTGTAGGACCACCGCTACTTTTGAATGTGCTGCCTAGGCACGGCGTCTATTCCGCCAAGCCGTCGGCTTTGGCAACTTCGTTTGTCGAGCCGTCCTGATAGGTAATCTTGACATGCTCCACCTCGGACACCGCAACACCCGTCGGGGGCTCCAGGCGCCATTCCGTCAGGGCGATATCCATGGTCGTGGGCACATCTCCTTGATCTTTGAGCTTCACCGTGAGCGTTTTGAGCGCCGCGTCAAACGCCACGCGTTCGATTTCTTCACCTGGAATGGACCCACCACTCAGCTGCAACTGCACAAACTCATCGCGCGGGTACCAATAGTCGCCCGGCGCGGCAACGGTATTGCCGCCCGTAACCTTCACCGTCATGATCGGCAGGGCATCATCAGCCTCAAACTCCCAGGCAGCGCCGCCGCGACCGTCAAACGTCCAGATACAAAAGGCAATCACCAGCACGGCAAGCACCGCAAAGCCAATCGCGACAAGGCCATGGTGCGCACGGCTTTCCTCGGCCGATACATCCCATTGCGTCTCTCGATATAGATGCTTGTCTTCCATGTTCGCCTCCCCACAGGCACGCTCGTTGGCCCAATCGTACCCATTCAGGCTATACTTGAGCCCATGACATAACGGGGAGCTTGCAGGACAAGACGGCAGGCTGAGATTGGGCGCGCCCGCCCTGACCCGCAAACCTGATATGGGTAATGCCAACGAAGGGAGCCGTGCCAATGAGCACACAGACCGAGCCCAAGCTCGTCACGCAAATCGACTTCGCCCGCGCCGGGCAGATCACACCGCAGATGAAGGAGGTTGCCGAGCGCGAGCATCGCGACCCCGAGTACATCCGCGAGCGCGTGGCCGACGGCCGCATCGCCATTCCCGCCAACATCGTGCATATCAAAAAGGGCATGCGCGCCTTTGGTGTCGGCGAGGGCCTGTCCACCAAGGTCAACGTCAACCTGGGCATCTCGGGAGACAAGGCCGATGCCGCCGAGGAGTGGAAGAAGGTCAAGATCGCTGAGGACTTTGGCGCCGACGCCATCATGGACCTCTCCAACTCGGGCAAGACGCGCCAGTTCCGCCAGCAGCTCATCGACGAGACGCCGCTCATGGTGGGCACCGTCCCCATGTACGACGCCATCGGCTACATGGAAAAGCCGCTGGTCAAGCTGACCAAGGACGACCTGTTCGAGGTCGTGCGCGCGCACGCCGAGGATGGCGTGGACTTTATGACCATCCACTGCGGCATCAACAAGTCGGTCACCAAGACCTTTAAGGAGACCGGCCGCCTGATGAACATCGTCAGCCGCGGCGGCTCGCTGCTGTTTGGCTGGATGGAGGTCACCGGCAACGAAAACCCCTTCTACGAGTACTTTGACGAGCTGCTCGAGATTTGCCACGAGTACGACGTGACGATTTCGCTCGGCGACTCCTGCCGCCCGGGCTGCCTCTACGACTCCAACGATGCCACCGAGACCGCCGAGATGATCGAGCTGGGCAAGCTGTGCAAGCGTGCCTGGGCCGCCGGCGTCCAGGTCATGGTCGAGGGCCCGGGTCACATGGCGCTCGACGAGATCGCCGCTAACATGAAACTGCAGAAGCGCCTGTGCCACAACGCCCCGTTCTATGTGCTCGGGCCGCTGGTGACCGATATCGGCGTGGGCTACGACCACATCACCGCCGCCATCGGTGGCGCCATCTCCGCCAGCTCCGGCGCCGACTTCCTGTGCTACGTGACGCCGGCCGAGCACTTGTGCCTGCCCAACGCCCAGGACGTGCTCGATGGCCTCATGGCTACCAAGATCGCCGCACACGCCGCCGATATCGCCAAGAAGGTGCCACACGCCCGCGACATGGACGACAAGATGGGCCAGGCACGCCGCAAGCTCGACTGGGACGCCATGTGGAAGTGCGCGCTCGACCCAGTTACGGGCAAGAAGCGCTACGAGGAGTCTCCCGCCGCCACCGAGGGCACTTGCACCATGTGTGGCAAGATGTGCGCCGTCCGTACCGTCAACAAAGTGTTCGAGGGCACGACGATCGATCTTGGCATGGAAGATTAGCTTTCTCGAGGTAATCACCAGCAAGCCCACTGCTACGCCCGTTAATTGTTGACGTGTGAACATTTGCTTACATTTGCGTAAAGATTGCATCGCCCGCCCGGGTTCGGAATACAGCCGGCCCGGGCATCTTTATAATGCAGACTTAAAGACCCATTTGAATCCGACCGGACAAGGGAGTGAGCATGGATCGCAGTAAGGTACCCGCCGTTCTGTCCATCGCGGGATCCGATTCCAGCGGCGGTGCCGGCATTCAGGCCGACATCAAGACCATCACGGCGCACCGCCTGTATGCCGAGACGGCCATAACCGCCATCACAGCGCAAAACACCCTAGGCGTCACCGCCGTGCAGGATATCTCGCCAGATATCGTAGCCGCGCAAATTGACGCCGTCTTTGACGATATCCGCCCGAGCGCCGTCAAGATCGGCATGGTCTCCTCTGCCGAGATTATCGAAGTCATCGCAGACCGCCTGAGCGCTTGGAATGCAACGAACGTGGTCGTCGACCCCGTCATGGTTGCCACCTCGGGCGCGCGCTTGATTGCCGAGGATGCCGCCGAGGCACTCACCCGCCGCCTGTTCCCGTTGGCAACGGTCATCACCCCCAACATTCCCGAGGCTATGGCGCTGCTCGACTACGAGGTCGATTCCGAGCGCACACAACAAAATGCCGCTATGCTCCTCACGCGCCGCTTTGGCTGCGCAGCCTTGGTTAAGGGCGGTCATTTTGTCAACGAGGCCAACGACGTACTGGCCGAGCCTGCGCCCCTCGATGACGAGGGCAACCACCTGGGCGATCCGCTCACCACGTGGTTTCGCCACAAGCGCATTGAGACCGACAACACGCACGGCACCGGCTGCACGCTCTCATCCGCCATCGCTTGCGCGCTGGCCCAGGGCATGGAACTTGCCGACGCCATCAACGCCGGCAAGGCCTACCTAACCGGCGCTCTCGCCGCCGGCTTTGACATGGGCAAAGGCTCTGGCCCCGTCAACCACATGTGGCAGTACTAAATAGCCAGCAACCTGCCAAAAAGGGACAGGTTTATTTCGGCAGGTTTTATCTGGGCAAACGTCAAAACCGCCACAAGGGCACCTTTGTGGCGGTTCCTGCAAATATCTCGATCTGTAACAGTTAGAGCCCTTTTTTAGGTCCACCTGTTACAGATCGAGATTTTTCACTCTGGTCCTTTCGCATATCTCGATCTGTAACAGGTGGAGACGATTTAGCCACCCAGATGTTACAGATCGAGACATTCAAATTCCGCTGAAACGAAAATCTCAATCTGTAACAGCAACTCGGCAAAATCGACTCAAGATGTTACGGATTAAGACAAACACACAGGTGGTGCAGAAGGGTCAGGCTACCTTGCACCAAAAACCGTCGCAACATTCGATGAAAATCGCGCAAACGCGAAAAATCATCGAATGTTGCGACGGTTTGATTTTAGATAGCGGTCGAGCAAAGGACCGGGGCGCCTATTCGTCGGCGAGCTGGATGCCGAGCAGGCCCGAGAGTGCCAACGCCTGCTCGGCATTGACCGTCAGGCCCCGCAGCTCACGGTAGTCGCCCGAGATGACAGGGGCCGCGAACGCGCATCGCGATACATCCACGCCGGAAAGCGGCGTCTTGAACACATCGATTCGCGTCAGGTCGCAGCCGTCCAAGCGCAATTGCCCCAGCTTTGCCCCCTGGAGCGCGGCCTCGGTCAAACGCGTGTCACGCGCAGCCATGGGGCCAATGCTTCCCTCCGAAAGGTTCGCATAGCTCAAATCGCACAATGTAAACGACACACTCGGCAGACGCGCCCTGAGCAAGTTGAGTCCCGGTGCCGAGCAATCGACGAAGTCGCAGCGATTGAGCCAACAGCCTTCCATGTTGCAGCGGATAAAGCGGCAACCGCGAAACACCACGTCGCGAAACGTCGAGCCGCTCCAGTCAACACCATCGAACTCGCAAGACCGGAACACGACGCCATCGAAGGTCGCGCCGTTCGCAACGTCATAGGCAAGATCCAAATCTTCGAAAGCGGTATTGGAGACGAGCTCATCGCCCTCGGCAAAGAGGTCAATGAGCTCGTCCATGCCCATATGGCAACCGAGCCGCTCGCTAACGCGGGCAAATCCACCACAAAGGTGCCTGTCCCCTTTGTGGTGGTTTGGGGTCGCGTTACTCACCGAGCATCTCTTGGAGCTTGGCTGCCACGGCATGTCCCAAGCTCTCGTGGCTTTCGGGCATCATGTGCAGGTAGTCAATATCGCCCGGCTCGGCAAACTCGGCGGCATTCAAAAAGTCGCAGCCAAACTGCTCGGCCACGTGCGCATAGTATTCGGCAAAATGCTCCGAAGCTTCTGCGGAATGCTCGTCAAAGTCGGTCATATATACATCGGCGATTTGCGGCTTAATCTTGATAGGAGCCATCAGCAGAATGCGCGGACAAGGCGCGGCGTCGGTCCACGGAAACGCGCGGACGGCGCGAATCAGCGCCATGGCACCACGAGCGATATCGGAAGCTGTCACGTTAAAGACCGTCTTACAGTCGTTGGTGCCCAGCATGATCACAATGGCGTCCAGCGGCTTATGGGCCTCGAGCAACATCGGAAGCGCGCGAATGCCGTTGAGGTTGGTGTCCAGATGGCACATATCGTCGCGCACCGTCGTGCGGCCGTTGAGTCCCTCCTCAATCACATGCCAGCCCTCGCCCAGGTCACGCTGCGCCACGCCGCACCAGCGCACATCCTGCGCATAGCGCACCGCGGTGCCATCGCGCATGCCAGCCGGATCATAGCCATAGGTGTTGCTGTCACCAAAGCACAGAACGTTTTTCATCGTAAGCTCCCCACTCAATAAAAAGCCGACGGTAGCAGCCCCCGTCGGCTCGGCATGTCACATCACGCGCACCGATTACAGGTACTTGCGCCAGTCGTCGTCATCCTCGTCGTCCTCGGCAGCGGCCTGAGCCTGCTCGGCGGCACGGGCGGCCGCGGCGCGAGCGGCAACCTGAGCATAGGACTCCTCGTTACGCTCGGGGAAGCTTGCCAATACGTGCTCGAACTTGGCAAAGTCCTCATCCCAGCGCGTAGAAGGCACGGCAAAGAACACCTGTTTGACCTTAAAGTCGCCCGACGCGAGCTCCTTACGGAAGAGCTCGGCCACGGCCTCGGCATCAAAGCCGTTATTGTCGCAGCCCCAAGCACCCAGCACGAGCTTCTCGCGACCCAGCTCATCGCAGATGGCAAGGACAAAGCGGATACGGTCGCGCAGGGCATCCAACAGGGCGTCGTCGCTCACGCGGTACTCCTGGCGGGCACGCTTGACGTTGGGTGCGGCGGCAACGATCACATCGGCGTATGCGTGCACGTGGTTGCGGTCGAAGCGCACGGCGGGCACTACCAGCGCACGATTGCGGTAAAGCTCGCAGTTGATGTTGCGGCGACGGTTCTCGCCGTACCACTTGCGCTGCTTGTCGAGCACGTTGTACAGGTACGAATCGGCGCAGAGCGTCGCCTCCTGGCCCAGGTAGCCCTGGATGTAGCCACCGCCCGGGTTGGTGAACGAGGCAAAGGCAAGCACGGCCATATCGCAGAACTGCGCATAGCCGCGACCGTTATCGAGGATTGCCTGCGTGGCGGAGGCATCAAGCACGGTGACCTCGGGCAGGACCGGAGCAGCCTCCTCCGCGGGCGCGGACTCAGCCTCGTCGGCCGACTCGAAGGACTCGGGTGACACCTCGGACTCGACCGCAGTCTCCACCTCGGCAGCCTCAACCTCGGCAGCGTCGGCCTCCACAACCTCGGCAACCGGCTCCTCGGCAGCCGCAGCCGCCTGGGCCTTGGCCTTCATCGCCGCGACAAAGCCGGCAGGCATACCGTCGAATTCGCGAACGCCGGCGAGCGAACGATCGATATCCTTGGCGCAGGCCTCGGACACAGCCGCCACATGGCGCTCGGCGGCCTTGGCACGCGCCTCACGCTTGGGGTTGGGCTGTCCCGCGCGGTTGGGCCTGCGGTTACGGTTCCTGTTGTCGACGTCTGCCATAAGTGGTCACCTTTCCTGTCGCTGCCGCTGTCGGCTTTTCCCATCCATGATACCCCGCCGTGCACAAAAAAGACGGCCCCGAAGGACCGCCTTTCGTATCGTTTTACCGCGTCCGACAAGAAACGCTGCAATCCCCCGCGCTAGTCGCGACGACCGAGGATGTTCAGGATGCGCAGGAACACGTTGATAATGTCCACGAATAGGTTGGACGCCATGAGCACCGCATTGGGCAGCGTGGGCGGCACCGTCGTGGCAACATAGGTGTCGTAGCCAATAAAGCCGGCGAACACCACGATCACGATCAGGTCGGTGATGGTCTGCGAGACGCCCATGAACATCAGCACGATCTCAACCAGAATAGTGGCGAGCAGAATGCCAAAACCGATGCCATATACGCGCTGGAAAAACTTGGGGAACGTCACGCCCAAGGCGCCAAAGACAAAGGTGATGGCGGCCGTAGCGGTAAAGGCAGTGTTGATGGTGGGCAGGTCGTAGTTGGCAAGGCCAAACGACGCGGTCAGGCCAAAGGTACTCGCAAAGATTACGTAGCTCACAAGGGACAGGCCCACGGACTGCTTGCCCGCAGCAGCCGACATCATGACCATGCCGACGATGGTCAAAATAAACGAGCTAAAGACCAGCGGCAAGGCGGCGCCGCTCATCATCATGCGCGCAAACGACATGGTGCTCGTAAAGTAGGCGCCGGCGCCCATAGCGCAAAAGCCCAAGAAGATCAGGGCAGACATGGCGAGATTGTACGCGCGCGGCGACATCTCCTTGGCGCGGCTTGCGCCGGTCTCGACGGGGCCGTTCTGATAGCCCTGGATATCGTTCATATACTTCGTCCTTTCAAAAAGCGCCACAAATAACGGCGCCGTAGGCGACAAGATCCCTGCCATTGTACCCGAATGCCGTGCGCTCTTACCTGCGGCGCTCGCCCTCAAGCGTGCGGTCAAACGCCCATACCCACCAACGCATCACATGCGCCTGCGAGCCATCCGCCCGCTCGCGCGCCTGGTCTTCCAGGTACAGTTCGGTCGCATGTCCGCCAAAACGCACCTTATAGGTTGCCGTACGAATGCCGTGAACCATCAGGCCAAACCCGGTGGTCGAGATAATTTCGTCGATCGTAAAACAACGGCCGTCGACCCAGCAGACGGTGACCGGCACGACTTGTCCGCCCGCAAGGATGCGGGCCACGACGTCCACATACTGCTTGTGCACGCGTCGAGTTTTGCCATCTGTCTGTCGATATTCCATGCCCCCTATTATCGAACGCATGTTTGTATGTTGTAAAGCGAACAGGCTGTGGTTTTGGCGTGTCGGACCGCATGCGCACGTCCGCACGACGCGTTAGCAAAAAGAACACCCGCGGTCAACAGGGCTAATATTCAATGTTAGTGCCAAAAAATTCACTTCTCTCATCAGAACTCGGTAAAGAAACCCGCAGGAGGTGATACGATTTATCAAGTTTTTGTAACGTGTCTGCAAACTTCGAGAAAGCCCATATATGGACGTAACGTTCTCAACCTTCCTCGGCCAACTTGTGTCGAACCCAGTCCTTGCCGTCACCGTGATCCTCGCGCTCGGCGCCATCTTCGTCAACGGATGGACCGACGCGCCCAACGCCATTGCGACCTGCGTCACCACGCGCTGCATGCCCGCCCGCGCCGCCATTCTCATGAGCGCCGCATTCAACTTCTTGGGCGTGCTCATCATGACGCACTTTAATGCCAGCGTCGCCAACACCATCTCGCATATCGTCGACTTTGGCGGAAACAGCACCATGGCACTCGCGTGCCTCTGCGCGGCGCTGTTCTCCATCGTCGTCTACGGCGCCACAGCGTCGCGTTTTGGCATCCCCACCTCGCAAAGCCACAGCCTCATCGCCGGCCTGACCGGAGCTGCTATCGCCCTCGGCGGCGCGAGCAGCGTCAACGTCCACGAGTGGATGAAGGTTATCTACGGCCTGGCGCTCTCCATCGGTCTGGGCTTTGTCATGGGCTGGATCCTGTGCAAACTCGTCTCTATTCTGTTTGCCGCCGCCAATAGGCGACGTGCCAACGTCTTCTTTAAATACGCTCAGATCGCGAGTGCCGCGGCCATGAGCTTTATGCACGGCGCGCAGGATGGACAGAAGTTCATCGGCGTGCTCTTTTTAGGTGTCGCCTTTGCCAACGGGCAGACCGGCGTCGGCGACGCGGGAATCCCCATCTGGATCATGCTGCTGTGCTCTGCCACCATGGGCATCGGCACCAGCGTGGGCGGCGAGCGCATCATCAAGTCCGTCGGCCAGAGTATGGTCAAGCTCGAAAAGTACCAGGGCTTCTCCGCCGACCTCGCAGGCGCCGCAAACCTGCTGCTTGCCACGCTCACCGGCATCCCTGTGTCCTCCACCCACATCAAAACCTGCGCCATCATGGGCGTCGGTGCCGTCAAGCGCCTTTCAGCCATCAACTTTGGCGTGGTCAAGGACATGATGTTCACCTGGTTCTTCACCTTCCCCGCCTGCGGACTCATCAGCTTTGTCATGGCCAAGCTGTTCATGATGTTCATCTAGTCAAACCGAGCGTCCATCCGGACCGTAATACTTCGCCTACCCGTCTTCGCCTCGAAAGGACCCACTCATGGCAAAGAAACCCGATTCGTTCTACTTTGACAACTACGTCGCCTGCGCCGACCTTGCCGTCCAGGCTGCCGAGCTGCTCACCAAGATTTTTGAGAACTTCGATCCCGCGAAGATTCACGACATGCTCGACAAGATGCACGCGATCGAGCATGCGGCCGACAAGAAGCACCATGAGCTTGAGGACGCCCTGCTCACGGCCTTTATCACCCCGCTTGAGCGCGAGGACCTGGACCTGATGAGCTGCTCGCTCGACACCGTGCTCGACCGTATCGAGGGCGTCGTGCAGCGCGTCTACTTTACCAACATCCAGAGCATCCATCCCGATGCCATCGTGATCGCTCACAAGGTGACCGATGCCTGTCGCGCCATGAAGGATCTGATGGTCGAGCTGCCCAACTACCGCAAGTCCAAGACGCTGCGCGAGCTGGTCATCCAGATCAACACCATCGAGTCCGAGGCCGACGAGCTCTACATCAACGCTATGCGCAACCTGCATGTCAACGGCAAGGATCCGCTCGAGGTCATCGCCTGGCGTGACGTCTACGCCTTCCTGGAGTACTGCGCTGACTGCTGCGAGAATGTGGCCGATGTTGTGGATTCGATTGTCATGAAGAACAGTTAATTGGGGGTACGTGTCCCGGCGGCGAAGGGCCGGCCACGGTTTGCTTTCTCACTCCGGCTGCTTTGCAGAGTCGTTCGAAAGTAAACCGTGGCCGGCCCTTCGCCTTACGTACCACCATTGGAACTTTGGCTGATAGCTTTAGCGCAATGGGGGTTTGGCTGAAGGGACCTTTGATACCCGTTCGGACACTTTGGCCCTTGATGGACGTTTGGCTGATTGCTGCTTTGGGTACTCTTTGGGTTACTTTGGGTTTGTTTGATTTTTAATTGTTGGAGGGCTTGTATGTCGTATTTGGATCTGGCTCGGTCTCGGTATTCTTGTCGTTTGTTTGAGGATCGTTCTGTTGAGCAGGCTGTGGTGGATGCCATTGTTGAGGCTGGGCGTATTGCTCCTTCTGCTTGTAATAATCATCCAGCCCGTGTGATGGTGTTGGATACGCCTGAGCTTCTGGAGAAGGCTGCTGCCTGTCAGCCTCGGTTTGCTCGTGATGGGTCTATCTTTGGGGCTCCGCTTATCTTCCTTATCTGCAGCGTTACCGGCGACGCTTGGGTTCGCCCCTATGACCAGATGAACTCCAGCGCTATCGACACCTCGATTGTTTGCGATCAGATGATGATGGAGGCCGAGGAGCAGGGCCTTGGGACATGCTGGGTATGCCATTTTAAGCCTGAGGTGGCCTGTGAGCAGTTTAACCTACCCGAGGGCGTCTACCCTTATCATATGCTCGTCTGCGGCTATCCTGCCGACCATATTGCCGACACCGAGCATCGTGAGACCCGCACCATTCCCCTCCCCGACTTCCTCCTCAAGTAGATTTTTGGGACATGCAATAAAAAAGGACCCGCAACTTGCGGGTCCTTTTTTATCGACTGATTGTAATCCAACGTTAGTCCAGATCGTCAGCGGCGAAGTTGTCGATCGGGGCGAAGGGGTCGGCAACGGGGATAACCGGCTCGGCGACGGGCAGCGGCTCGGCAGCAGGAACGGTCACAGCCGGAGAAGCGGCGGAACCGACCGGCGTGGAAGCCATGAGATCGGACGGGAAGGAGTTCTGAGCATCGTCCATGAAGTGCTGGATGAGCTTGAGGTACTCGGCCTTAAACTCCTCACGGGAAGCCTTAAGACGGTCGATCTCCTCAAGCTCGGCCTGCTTCTCGGTCAGGGCCTGACGGATGACCTCGCGGGCCTTGGCGTCGGCCTCGTTGCGGATGCGGTCAGCGTTCTCGTTGGCGTCGTTGACAATGCCCTCGGCGGTCTGCTGGGCAGCAATCAGGGCAGCGGAAATCTGACGCTCCTGAGCGGAGAAGTCGGGCGCGGGAGCGGCCACGGGGGCGGCAGGGACGGCCTGAGCGGCAGCATCCTGAGCCTGAACAAGCTGGGCCTGCGTGTCGGCGAGCTGCTGCTCGGTGGCGGTCAGACGACCCTTAAGATCGACAATCTTGGCGAGCATGGCGTCGACCTCAGAGGACAGGGTCTCCAGGAAGACGTCGACCTCGGCGGGATCGTAGCCGCGCTTGGCCTCAGAGAAGGTCTGAGCCTGAATGTCAGCAGGGGTAATAGCCATAACAAGTTCTCCTTTATCTTCGCCTTGGCGCCGTGCGCCCGACGTGAGTTACTAAGCCAGTTTTATATGAGTATACCTATAAGAAGTTGCAGAACCAGCTTCTGCACCAACTGCAACGCAATAATCGCAACGACCGGCGAAAAATCGACGCCGCCCATGGGCGGGATAAACCGGCGGAACAAATTGAGCCACGGACCGCAGACGCTATCGAGCACTGCGGCGATATCCTGCAGCAGGCCGCCCTGTCTCATGGGGATCCACGTCATAAGGCAGTAGACCACAATGAGCGTGGAGTAAAAGTTGAACAGCGTATTGACCAGCTGGACAATGGTGTAGATGTTGATGAGAATCTCCTCGTCTTGCTTTTACTTAAGGTAGCCGTCGGCGCGCAGCTTCTTGAGGTCCGAATCCTTGACCTCGCAGCCGGCGGGCAGCACCATAAACACGCGATCGCCCACCTCTTTGACCGTAGCACCCAGGCCACAGGCAAAGCCATAGCTAAAGTCCAGGACGCGCTTGGCGACCTCGGTGCGAACGCCGACAAAAATCAGCGCAACGGGCTGCTTGGTGCGCACGCGACGGACAACGGTCTCGACATCGTCATAGCTCTCGGGACGCAGGACATAGGCAGGCAACTGCGGCGTGGCGTTGATGATGTTGCTCGCATAGGCAGATGCGTCGCTCGGCGCGGAAGCGGGCGCAGGCGCGGCGGCACGAGCGCGGGCGCTCTCGGCGTAGCTCGACGGCGTGTCGTAGGCACCGGGACGATAACCGCCCGCAACCGTCTCCTGCGAGCGCGATGGCGGGTTGTAGGTCGTGGCGTGGCGAGAATCATCGCCGACCAGTTGACCGGAGCGTGTGTACACGGCCACCGACTCGGCCTCGCCGCGGCGCGTCTGACCCAACAGGCCATTGCTCGGCTCGTCCTGGGTGTAGAAACCCTCGCCCGAGGCACCGCTGTAACCGTTGTTCTGGTAGCCGTCGTCATAGCCATCATCGTAGCCGTAGTCGTCGTCCTGACCATAACCCTGGTCGTAACCCTGCTGGCCGCCCAGGTGCATCTTATTTTTAATCTCGTCAAGGAAGCCCATGGTTGTGTCCTCTCACGGTTTAGTGCAGGCGCTCCGATAATCAGTGCGCACTTCAGAGCCTTATTTTACTGCAAACTCCGGGCTAAATACTACCCTGCCCAGGCGAACGAGCGTAGAGCCCTCCTCAAGGGCAGGCTCAAAGTCCTCGCTCATGCCGCAGGAAAGCTCGGGCAGGATCAGATCGGAGTGCGTAGCCTCAAGCTCATCCCTTAGTTCGCGAAGTCCGGCAAAGGTGCGGCGCGCCACATCCTTGTTCCCCCGGGGCGCCATAGTCATAAGGCCCTGCACACAAATTCCCTCAAGCTCCGCAAGCTCGCTTGCGGCGTCTCGGACCTCGTCGGGCGAAAAACCGCCCTTGGACTCCTCGCCGCTCACATTCACCTCGATCAGCACACGCTGGGGGCCGGAGAGCTCGCCCGCCTCAATCTTGCGGACTGCACGGCTCGAGATAGCCTGAGCCAAATGTAGCGAGCTTACCGAATGAATCAGCTCGGCCGAGCCCAGAACCGCATTGATCTTGTTGGTCTGCAGGTTGCCGATCATATCGAAGCGCACCTCGGGTAGCTCCGGATGCTCTGCGAGGCCCGCAAGCTTGCGAACAAGCTCCTGCGGGCGGTTCTCGGCAAAATGGCGATACCCCGCCTGGATGGCGGCAACGGTCTCATCGACGCCAACGGTCTTGGAGACGGCAATCAGGCGCGCGGCATCGTGGGGACGGCCCGCGCGATCGAGTGCCGCATAAAAACGCTCCAAAATCTGCTCGCGGCGAGCGCGTATCAAGTCCAAATAGTTATCCATTGCCAATCGCCTCCGCTGACAGCCATACAAGTAGTCCCATGCTAACGCAAGAGCGCGGCCTCGCATGTGCGAGGCCGCGCTCACTTAGGTATTTACAATCTTTCGACGAACGGGGTTACTTACTCCTCGTCATCCTCGCCATCGTCCTCGTCCTCAAGGTGTTCAAGCAGGTAGCGAAGGTCCTCGCTCAGCTCGTTAGCAGGCACCCTAGCAACAAAACGCGCATCGACGGCGGGCCTCATGATGACGCCCTCACCCGAAGGCACGCGCATGCTCTCGAGCTCGTCCTCGTCCGTGCGAGCGATATCGCCGGCAGTCATGCGCTGGCCGGTCAAAAGGAAGGTCAGACGACAGGCGGCATCGATGGAAATCGAAGCGATACGATCGAGGTAGCGCGAAACCATGATGGCACGGCGTAGATCGTCATAGTTACTGTCGTCGTCCATAAAATCGCCCGTGTCCATGCGGTTGAAGGTACGGAAGAACTTCTCGTACGCCGCATGCACCGGCTCGTCCTCGACGGCCAGATTGCAGATGATGGACATGTCGTTGGTGACGAGCGCAGAAAGCGACGAACCCAGCACCTGATAGACAGCCTCGGCCTCGGCTTCAACCAAGGCCACAAGCTCCTGAGGCAGCGAGATGTCGGCCTTGACCATGTGACGCGTGGCGCGGCAGATCTGGCGAACCTTATCGGTCATGCGCTGCAGGTTAAAGTCGACGTAGATGATTGTCTGCAACAAGCGGAAGTCGGAGGCGACCGGCGACTGCGTAGCGATCAGGTTGTAGCACACGGCCTCCAAGTTGGCGCAGCGCGCGTCAATCGAAAGCGTGCGCTTCTTGGTCTTGGTGGCGAGCTTGCGATCGTCGGTCGCGTAGGCCTTCACGGCGTCGTGAAGTGCCAGGTCTACAGCCTCGTAGATGCTCAGCATCTCGTGACGGGCCTCGATGAGCTGACGGGAAAACAGTTTGCGCATGGTTCACTCCAATCAGTTGGGTGCGGTCATGCCGCCCGCACAGTGAATACGCACCGGACCAGGTCCGATCGGCTTGGGACTAGTCGCACCGATCAGCCAAAGCGGCCGGTGATATAGTCTTCCGTCCGCGAATCCACCGGGCTGGTGAAGATCGCGTCGGTTTGACCATACTCGATGAGCGTGGCGGGCTCGCCGGCAACTTCCTGCAAGAAAAATGCGGTGTAGTCGCTAATACGAGCGGCCTGCTGCATAGAATGCGTGACGATAATGATCGTCATCTCGGGCGCCAGCTCGGCCATCAGATCCTCGACCTTAGAGACGGACGTGGGGTCGATGGCGGAGCAGGGCTCGTCCATCAGAAGGACATCGGGCTGCACCGCAAGCACGCGCGCGATGCACAGACGCTGCTGCTGACCGCCCGAGAGCGCCAAACCGTCCTTGTTGAGCTGATTGGATACCTCTTTCCAGAGGTTGGCGCGCTTGAGCGATTCTTCCACGATATCGTCGAGGTCGCTTTTGCTAGTCACGCCCTGCAGACGAGGGCCAAAGGCGACATTCTCGTAGATGGATTTGGGAAACGGATTGGGCTGCTGAAAAATCATGCCCACGCGGCGGCGAAGGTCAACCGGGTCGACGCCCTCGGCATAGATATCGTTGCCGTCGAGCGTCATGGTGCCCTCGACGCGAGTGCCCTCGATCAGGTCATTCATGCGGTTGATGCAGCGCAAAAACGTCGATTTGCCGCAGCCCGAAGGACCGATAAACGAGGTGATGGCGTTTTTGGCGATGTTGAGGTCGAGCCCCGTCAGCGCATGAAAGTCACCGTACCAAAAGTTGAAATCCTTGGCCGTGATGGCCGCTTGCTCCGGCGTGGGAGCGGACTGATAGACGGACATGGGACTCCTTAACTAGCGGCGCTTGCGCGACAGATAGCGCGCAAACAGGTTGAAGGCCAGAATAATCGCCATCAGCAAAAGCGCGGTGCCGTAGGCTGCGTTCATGTTGATGCCGTCATTGGCGAGCAGATAAAGGTGAACAGTCATGGGACGACCGGAATCGAGCGGCGAGATCGGCAGGTTGATGGCCTGGCCCATGGTGTAGAGCACCACGGCGGTCTCGCCGATGGCGCGGCCGATGGCAAGGACAATGCCGGTGGCGATACGACCAAAGGCCGAAGGAAGCACGATCTTGGAGACGACCTGCCACTTGGTGGCACCCAGGCCATATGCACCCCAACGGATATAGCGTGGAACGGCGCGGATTGCCTCCTCGGTGGTGCGCATGACGATAGGCAACATCAGAAGTGCCAGCGCCAGCGCGGCAGAGACCATCGAAAGACCTAGGCCCATGGCCTCGACAAACAAGGCATAGCCAAAGAGGCCCATAACAATGGAGGGCACCGAGGCCAGGGCATCGGCAGCATAGCGAATGATGTCGACGACCTTGCCCTGCTTGGCGTACTCGGCCAGATAGACCGCAGCCAGGACGGCAACCGGCGTGCAGATGAGCATGGCGAGCGCCGTCACGTAGATGGTCGAGACGATTGTGGGCCAAATGCCGCCTTCGGCGTTGACGCCCTGGGGCCAGCCAAAGATAAAGTCGAGTGAGATATGCGGTAGACCGTTAATGACCACGTAGGCGATGATGGCGACCAGCACCAGCGTGGTGATGTAGGCAGCCGCACGGAATACGCCGAGCATGATCTTGTTGGACAGATCCTTATTGATACGGCCCTTCTTGCCGTGGGAAAGGGCACGCTTGATGCGCTCGCGCGACGAGGTCGTATCGACCGTCGTGTCAACGGAATCGGACATAGCCTACCCCCTCTTCTTCTTGGAAATCAGACGGACAATGCCCACCAGCGCGGCGGAGATAATAAACAGGACCACACCCATGCCAAAGAGCGCCGAGCGGTGCAGACCCGAGGAATAGCTCATGTCGAGCGCGATCTGGCTCGTGAGCGTCGAGATAGGGCTCGAGATGCTGTCCGGAATGACCGGAGCGTTACCCACGACCATAAGCACGGCCATGGTCTCGCCGATAGCGCGACCCATGCCCAGCACGATGGCGTCCACAATGCCCAGCTTGGCGGCCGGCAGCACGACCTTGTAGATGGTCTGCCACTTGGTGGCACCCATGGCATAGGACGCCTCGCGAATGCCCATGGGAATGGAATTGAGAGCATCGATGGTGAGCGTAGTGATGGTAGGGACGATCATGATGGCAAGCACGAACCACGCCGTCAGGGCACCAAAGCCAAGACCGCCGGTCAGCTGCGCGATAAACGGGCGGATGATGATCATGCCGAAGAAGCCGTAGATGATGGAGGGGATGCCCGCCAGCAGGTCGACGGCGGGACTGATGAGCTTGCGCACGCGCTTGCTGGCAATCTCGACCAGGTACACGGCCGTACCGACACCCAGGGGCACGCCCATGGCAAGGGCACCGACGGTCACCAGGCCCGAACCGGCCAGCAACGACATGATGCCGTAATGTCCCTCGGAGGGCGCCCACGTAAAGCTAAAAAAGTCTGCCAAACCAATATCGGTAAAGACGGGCAGCGCCGAGTACGTGGTGAAGACAAAGATCAGGATGACGGTGACGACCGCCAAGAACGCGCAGGCAAAGAAGATCCACTGCAGCGCCTTCTCCTTAAGATAGGTGCTGCGCGACACCAACGCCAACTCACGCTTTTTGGGCGCCTGGGTCTCCTGCTCAATCTGGGGGGTTTCCTGTGCTTCCACGCTACTCACTCCCCTTTCCGTCGTTGGTGACGGGAATAAAGCCCGCCTCGCGAATCTGCTTGTCCATCTTTTCGGACGTCACGTAGTCGATGTAATCCTGCGCTTGCTGCGAAGGCGTCCCCTTCACAAAGAAGTAGAGGTCGCGGGAGATGGGATAACCGCCACTTGCGACCGTCTTCTCGGACGCCTCGACGTGATTGACCGAGACGGCCTTAACCGAGGTCTTGGCGTTGAGGCTCTCGACAAAACCCAGCGAGATGTAGCCAATAGCACCACGAGAGCGAGACACGACATCGCGTACCTGACCCGTACCCGAAAGAACGGCCGAGCGACGATCGAACGGCGTGCCGTCCATCACGATGGTGCGGAAGGCCTCACGCGTACCGGAAGCCTCGTCGCGGTTGATAACCTGAATCTTCAGGTCCTCGCCACCAACCTCTTTCCAATTAGTAATCTTGCCGGCATAGATATCGCGGAGCTGCTCGGTCGAGAGGCTATCGACCGGGTTGTCGTCGTTCACAATGACCGCGATGCCGTCGTGTGCGATAACGATAGGCGTCAGGCCCAGATCTTGCTCATCGGCGTTGAGGCCGCGAGAGGAGCTGGCGATATCGGCGGTGCCGGCGCTAACAGCTTCGATGCCAGCAGATGAGCCCAGGCCAGAAACCAGCACGTCGATGCCGGTCTCTTCCTTAAAGCCCTCGGCCGCGATCTCGGCAATGGGAAGGCAGGTAGTCGAGCCGGCCACGGTAATAGAAGACGTAGAAGATCCCGAGGAGCAGGCGCACAGCGTGAGCGCGAGCACTGCTGCACTCAGGACCGATGCGATCTTTCTCATAGCATCACGCCGATCGCCGCATGGCGCCCGCAGGTGCCACCCTCGTTGCGGTAGGAATAAAAGCGGTCGTTCTGACGAACGGTGGAAAGTTTGGTGTCCACAATGCCGTTCACATCGACACCGGCATCCACCAGCGCCTCGCGAATGGCGGCGGAAAGATCGAGCATACGGGAAGCGGTAGCGTCGATGCACGCGAACTCGGCGGCAAAGCGATCCATGAGCTCTTGGGACACCTCGTACTCGTCGCCCAGGATATGGGGCCCAATATAGGCAGAGATGTCCTCCGGCTTGCAGCCAGCCGCCTCGCAGAGCGCCTGGCACGCCTTGGCGGAAATGCGCGCAATCGTACCCTTCCAGCCAGAATGCACCACGGCAAAACCGTTGGGAGCAACCAGCACCACGGGAACGCAATCGGCAAAGCAAAGCATCACGGGCACCTCATGGGCCGTACAGACGATGGCATCGCAGCCCTCGGCAATCTGCTCGCGAACAGCCTCAAGATCGTCGGCACCGTTCGAGGTCACCGTAACTATATGGTCACCATGTACTTGATTGGGCACGAGCAAATTATGCTCGCACTCGGCGGCCCCCATGGCCTCGAGTACGCGGCGACGATTTTCTTGAACGGCAAAGGGGTCATCGCCTACATGCGAGCCCAGATTGAGCGAGGAGTACGCATCTTCGGAAACGCCACCGGTGCGCTCGGTAAAGGCAAAGCGAACATCGTGCGTCGCGCCCTCTACCAACGTAACTCCATCATGGTCGACACGCGAAACGTTGTCCGCACGTGCTGCCATACTAAAGCCTCCTAATAACACAAGTATCGCGGCGACGCCGCAGCAGTCCGCGTCATACGGCTGCCATACTTCATCAAAAGGATACCCGCAGCGGTAGGGACCAAACGTAAAGGGAACGTAAGGAGATTGGAGGCTTTCGTTTACAAAGACGAAGCACAACAAAAAAGGGATGCGCCCAATCGGACGCATCCCATGCAAATCGTTGAGAAAAACGAACTAGAAGCTGCCGCGCTTGAGGAAGTCGGGAAGCTCAAACTGGTCGTTGCCAAAGTTGGGCAGCTCGGTACCACCGACGTTGCGAGTCGGGGCAGTCTGAGCGGGGCTGGCGGCCGGAGCGGTGCGCTGCGGCTCGGCAGAAGCGGCGGCCTTGCTCTGGGACTGCTGAGCAGCGAAGAGCTCGTCCTGACGGTTGACGTTGGAGTCGGAGAAGCCCGTGGCGATAACGGTGATGCGAACCTGGTCGCCCAGGGACTCGTCAACAACGGTACCGAAGATGATGTTGGCCTCGGGGTCGACGGCATTGGCGACAACGTCGGCGGCGTCGCTGATCTCCTGGATGCCCAGGTCCTTGGAGCCGGCGATGGAAAGCAGGACGCGCGTGGCGCCATCGATGGAGCTCTCGAGCAGCGGGCTGGAGATAGCCTGCTGGGCAGCGTCGACGGCACGGGTGTCCCCAGAAGCGGTACCGATACCCATCATGGCGGTACCGGCCTGCTTCATGATGGTCTTAACATCGGCGAAGTCCAGGTTGATGATACCCGGGACGGTGATGAGGTCGGTGATGCCCTGGGTGCCCTGAGAAAGGACGCCATCGGCAATCGCGAAGGCCTCGAGCATCGTGGTCTTCTTCTCGGCGATGTCGAGCAGCTTGTCGTTAGGGATAACGATCATGGTGTCGACGCAATCGGAGAGGGTCTTGATGCCCTCCTCGGCGCTCTTCTTGCGCTTGCGGCCCTCGAAGGTGAAGGGCTTGGTCACGACGGCGACGGTCAGCGCGCCGACCTCGTTCATCGCGATATCGGCAACGATGGGAGCGGCGCCGGTACCGGTGCCACCGCCCTCGCCGCAGGTGATGAACACCATGTCGGCGCCAGCGAGCGCCTCGGCGATATCGTCGCGGGACTCATCGGCAGCCTTGCGGCCAACCTCGGGGTTGGCGCCGGCGCCCAGGCCGCGGGTAAGGTCGGTGCCGATGTGCACCTTGATATCGGCATCAGAGATCGCGAGCGCCTGAGCATCGGTGTTGATGGCAACAAACTCGACGCCGCGGATGCCCTCTTCGATCATTCGATTGACCGCGTTGGTACCGCCGCCGCCGACGCCGACCACCTTAATGACGGCAAGGTAGTTGTTGATCTCTGTCTCGTGCATGTCGGTCCTCCGAACAAAGGTTATAGCCATAGCATGGGTTGACCCCTGCGCACATTAACCTTCAGGTTGAAAGTAAATGCAAAGGTAAACCGTATTATGTTTGCACATTATGAACGTATCAGTCAAATAATTGACCGTGAAAACCAAACAAACCAGATAAACGGCGTGGTATGGCCCCTCAACAAAGCCATTTAGGATGCTAGGCGGTCGGTGCGTTCCTAAACGTGTAGTTGCCCGGAGAGCGCACATTAATATAAGTTACGCCCTCTACCTGCGAAAGTAGTTTGGTCACGATGCGTTCTTTCTTGGCAATATCGTCCGAATCGCCCAGCGACACCTCGACGCCGTTGTCGAGATTTGCCGAGATAGCCTCAACGGAAGGCGTGGAAATATCCTTCACCTGGTCCAAGAACTCGCTCGAAAAACCGCGTGCGTAATCCAGACCGGCCTTGACGGCCTTGGAGCTCACCGCCCGACCCGAAACCGGTGCGACATCGGCCGAGACATCAGTCAACAGTACGGCACCGTAGTGCTTGGCAAGCGCTAAGGCCGCATCGATGCCGGTCAGGGTGTTGGCACCCTCCCCCGATGTAATGACGTTCCCCTGGTCGTCCACCTCGACAGACGTCGACAGCGGAGCGATCCACGTGTCATCGTCTCCGATAGCCCAGGCAAGGTCGTCGGAGCTGATATACGCAATGGCGATAACTTTACGCTCCGTCGGCGTGATGATAAGCGTATGGGGAAACTGGCGCTGGACATCCACGCCCGAGACCCACGGGTTTTGCTTGAGGCCCTCGGTGATCTGATCGGGATCCACGTTAAAGAGCGACGTGTTCTCGGGAAGATTGATGAGCTGCATGGCGTCGTGCTTGGTCACATGCTCGCTGCCATGAATCTGAATATCGGTGGCGGCGAACAGGCCAGAGTTGATGACGACGATGGCAATAATGGCAAGTAAGGCCACAGCTGCCAGGATGCCGCCTGCGATCTTGCCCTTACCCTTAATGGCAGAAGCGGCGTCGGTCGTCTTGCTTGCCATGGCACCCAGCGACGACAGAGGATTGATGCCCTTTTTTGCCGAAGACGCCTTGGCGGCGGCTACCGATGTCAGTGAACGCGGCTTAGCGCCAGCCAACGTACGGCTGGCATGCGACGCACGAGCTCCCAGCGAAGGCTTGGCCGTCGCCATGGGTCGGGAGGTCTTGGTGCCCATCGTCGGCTTGGGCGTCACCGAAGGACGCGGAGCCGGACGACTCGTCTTTTTAGAAGCGGGGCGTCCTCCCAGCTGCGAGCCGACGACCGGGCGCTTGGCAGGACGAACCGCCCCAACGGACTGGGAGGGCATAACGGGCTTATGTTGAGGCTGGGCAGGTGCGCCGGAACGCCCTCCGGCGCGGCGGAAGGTTGGTTTCGATGCTCTAGAAGCCGAGGAATTTAACTTCCGGTCTGAGCTCGATGCCATACGCCTCCCTCACCTTTCCGTGCACATGCCTGATAACCGCGGCCACGTCATCGGCCGAGGCGGTTCCGTTATTAACGATAAAATTAGCGTGTACGGGCGAAACTTCCGCACCGCCAACCGAAAAACCCTTTAATCCACAATCCTCAATCAATTTGCCTACGCTTGCATCGGGCGGGTTGCGAAAGACCGATCCGCAGGATGCACGGCCCATGGGCTGCGTGCGCTTGCGGCGCGTCAGGTACCGCTCCATGCGCTCGCGAATGTCGGCCTTGGGCGCGGGCTTGAGCTTAAGCACGCACTCGAGAATGATCTCGTTACGCGGCAAGCTGCACTCGCGATACCCCCAAGCGATCTCGGACCCTGCATAGTGCTTAATACCGGACGCCGGATCAAACGTGACCACGTCCTCGATAAGGGAGCCGATCCACTCGGTCCGCGTACCTGCGTTCATGGACACGGCGCCGCCGACCGAACCGGGAATACCGACCGCGAACTCAAGGCCCGAAAGCCCGCGCGACAAGGCGTCGTTGACCAAACGCGCGAACATCACGCCCGCACCAACGGTCAGCGTGCAGCCGTCCTCGGCAACAACCGTGCGCTGAAACTCACGTCCCAGCGAAATAACGGCGCCGCGATAACCGGCATCGGCAACCAACAGGTTGGACCCCTTGCCGATAATCACCCACGGCACCTGCTCGCGGTCAAGCACCGCCACGGCGCGACGCAGGGCATGGTAGCTATGGCACGTCACAAAAAGGTCGGCCTTGCCGCCGATACGATAGCTTGTATGGCGTGCAAGACGTTCGTCCTCGACCACGTCCGTGTCGATCATGCCCGAAAGCGCCATGACGGCGTTAAACAGACCCATAGGGGTTAAGCGTCTTTCTTGGCAGTCAGATACTCGATGAACTCGGGGCCGACGGTCGTAACGTCGCCGGCACCCATGGTGAGCAGCAGGTCGCCCTCGCCCACGAGCTTCTCAAGCTCCTGGTTGAGCTCAAGACGGCTGGAGCAGTACACGACCTCCTTGCCGGGATGCTTGGCGCGAACGGTATCTGCGAGCATCTTGGAGGTAACGCCCGGAATCGGCATCTCGCCGGCGGAGAACACATCGATCAGCAGCAGCTTATCGGCGTTGGCAAAGGCGTCGGCAAAGTCATCGCACAGAGCCTGCAGGCGCGAATAGCGGTGCGGCTGGAACACGACATCGACATGTTTGTAGCCCAGCGAAGAGGCAGCAGCGAGCGTCGCCTTGATCTCGGTGGGATGATGGCCGTAATCGTCAACCACCGTGATGCCGTCGATATCGCCCACGTGGGTAAAGCGACGGCGGACGCCCTCAAAACTCGAAAGTGCCTTAGCGGCGGCGTCGATATCGAGACCCAGGACATGGGCGACGGTCAAGACGGCCGTGGCGTTGAGCATGTTGTGACGACCGGGGTTGCTCTTGATCTCGACAGCGTGCTCGGTGCCGTCCTCAAAGCGAACGATAAAATCGCTCTGGATGCCCTTGACATCAGGATGTACGCAGACGATGTCGTTGCTCTCGGCAAAGCCATAGGAAAGCACATGACGGCCCGTCGACTTGGCGAGCTCGACCAGATGCGGGTCCTCGCCGCAAACGATGACGGTGCCGTCCTCGCCCACCAGCCCCATGAACTTGGCAAAGGTGGCCTCGATCTCCTCGATGCCCGAGTAGTGATCGAGATGGTCGGCCTCGACGTTGGTCACGATGACCACGTTGGGGTTCAGGAACAGGAACGAGCTGTCGGACTCGTCGGCCTCGGCGACAAAGTAGTCACCCGAGCCGTTCTTGCCGTTGGTATCGTAGCCCTCGACGATGCCGCCGATCAGGAAGCTGGGGTCCAAGCCCATGCGGTCGAGCATGGTAGCGCACATCGAAGAGGTCGTGGTCTTGCCGTGCGTGCCGGCAACGGCGACGGTGGTGTAGCCGTGGCCCAGGGCCGACAGCATCTTGGCGCGAGGCCACACGGGAATACCGAGCTCGCGGGCACGCACGAGCTCGGGGTTAGACTCGGGAATAGCGGTGGAGACCACGACCACGTCGGGCTTGACCTCGTCGATCGTCGCAGCCTCATGGCCCACGTGGACCTTCACGCCGGCGCGGGTAAGCTGGCGAATATAGCGAGACGTCTTAAGGTCGGAGCCGGTAACGGTATAACCGCGCTCGTGCAGGACGAGGGCGATGCCGCTCATGCCGGCGCCACCGATACCGATAAAGTGGGCGCTCTTGAACTCGGGCGCGGAGGTTGCAGTCTGGGAATCAGCCATGTGCTCGTGTACTCCTTGCGTAAACACTGCCTGTAACCCGTTAACTGTACCGCACCTACCGCATCCGCGCGAGGGCGACCGGCGATATCCCGTCTAACTAACGCAATCCCTCTACCGCGTCGGCCAAAAGTGCGGCGGCACGGTCCTGGGCCAAGCCACGCGCCGCCTGACGCATGGCATCACGCGCCGCAGTGTCATCGATCAGGTGCAGCAGCTCGTCGGCAAAGGCAGGGGCATCGATATCGGCATCGGCGCATAGCACGCCGGCACCGGCATCGACCAGGTAACGCGCATTCGTGGTCTGGTGGTCGGCCGTGGCGTGCGGATACGGCACGAGCACCGAGGGCACGGCAAGCGCGGCGATCTCGGCCACGCTCGAGGCACCGGAACGCGAGAGCACCAGATCGGCCGCAGCCAGCATATCGCCCATGTTGTCGATGTAGGGCTGGACACGATAGCGCTTCGCCTCCTCGGGCGTCAGCGCCAAAGCGCGCTCGGTCTCCTCAAAGCCGTCGGCACCCGTCGAATGCAAAATGTAGAGATTCTCGCGGGTCAGCAGCTCACCCTTGAGCGAGGCAACGCGCTCGTTGAGATGCTGTGCACCAAGTGAACCGCCAAAGACGAGCAGAAGCGTCGCAGCCGAGGGCACGCCGAGCGTCTTGCGACCGCGAGCGCGATCGCCCTCGATCACCGAACGACGCACGGGATTGCCCGTCATGAGCACATGGTCGGGGTCGCCCTCGCGCTCAAAGACCGCGCGGGCCGCAGGTACCGAAATGCACACGCGGGCGGCATGCGAGTTCATCATCTTATTGGCCAGACCCGGAACAGAGTTCTGCTCGTGCAGCAGATACGGAACGCCGGCGTCCTTGCACCAGCCCAGCAGCGGGACCTCAACGTAAGCACCAAAGCCGATAGCGGCATCGGGCTTACCAACCTTCGAGAAGTGACTGGCAAGCGCACGCTTCGCCTTGTTGACGCGCCACAGCGAGGTCAGCGCCGTCCAGGGACGGGAGCGATCGAAGCCCGTGACCGTGATGGGCACAAAATCGAATCCGGCCTCGGGAACCAGACGACCCTCGAGCTTGCGCGATTGGCCAACGAACACAACGTGATGACCGCGGTCACGCAGCTCCTCGGCCAAGGCAAGCGCGGGGTTGATATGTCCTGCCGTGCCGCCAGCTGCAATAGCAACGGTCATCTTATCGGTCATGGTAATCCCTTCGTACACGCGGCCCCTGGTCATCGGTGCGCAAACGCGCCGACGGGTCCGAATTCAAATCGATTCGATTATATCCGCCGCCCGCATTGCGAGGAGTGGGGCGCTGCGGACGACCTTGCGGCGCCGTTCGCTGACGCGGACGAACTGCCGGCTCGGTCGCAGAGCCATCCAGAACGGTAAAGCCGTTACGCGAAGATCGCTCGCCGCGCACGTGGGGCACGCCGGCGGTACTCTCATCCATAACGGCAAAGCTCTCGCGGCGACGGTCATACTCATCGCGACGGGCGCTCTCATACGAAACGCGCAGGATCAGACCGGCGAGCATGAGCGACACGATAATCGACGAACCGCCGTAACTGATAAACGGCAGCGGCTTGCCCGTCATGGGAAACACATTGAGAATGCCCAGTGCGTTAATCAAAAACTGCACCGCAAGGATGACCGCGGAACCCGATGCCATAAGTGCCCCGCGACGGTCGGTCGCCTGCTCGGCAATGCGAAACGCCGAGTAGATCAGCATCGCAAACACCAAGAAGAACAGCACGGTTCCGATAAAGCCAACTTCCTCGCCGATAATAGCCAAGATGTAGTCGTTATGCGCCTCGGGCAAATACGAGTACTTCATGGTTGAGTTGCCGATACCGCGACCGAACAGACCGCCCGAGGCAAACGCCATGATGGCAAGCGTGGCCTGATAGCCGTCACCATATTCGTCTGCCCAAGGATTCCAAGCAACCTCGACACGCGTCATACGATACGGCTCGGCGATAAGGGCGATCGCAATGACGGCGATGCCGGCAACGACCGTCCAAACGATATATTTGGGGTCCAATCCCGCAAACAACGCCATGCATATGAGGGTCAACAAGATGATCAGAACGGTGCCAAAATCGGGCTGAACAAAGATCAGAAAGAGCGAAATTCCCAGGTAGACACCCATCTTGCGAAGAAACTCGTTGATGTTGCCGCCGGGCGAAAAGATGCGGTCGAGCATGATTGCCGAATACGCGATGGCGAACGGCTTTAAAAACTCAGACGGCTGGAACTGAATGCCGGCGATGTTGAGCCAACGCGTGGCGCCACGACTGCCGCTACCCATAAAGAACACCAGAACCAGTAGCCCTATCATGCCCATGAGGAAGATCCTGAGCACGTCTTCCCCAAACCAACTGTCCGGCAAGATGCGCACGATGGCAACCATAGCCAGCACGCCAACTCCGGCAAATGCGGCTTGTCGAAACAGGAAAAACGTCGCCGAACCATTCTCGTGCAGCGCCTCGACCGAAGATGCCGAGTACACCATCAGCAAGCCAAAGCAAACCAAGCTGAACAGGCAGGCCATAAATATCAAACGGGGGCGCATGATGCGGGCGGGGACGCCGGCAATATAGCGCTCACTGAACGTCTGCCCGCCGCGTCCGGAACGCGGCGTGCTACGCAGCGAGGAAGCACGATCCGAGTCGGGCCTCCTCATATCACTTCGGGGGCTCTCCTCTCTCACCGGCAACCCCTATTCCGTTTGCGAATTCGCTGCTGCGGCAAGCTGGGCCACGTAGTCCTTAAACACGCGACCGCGCTCCTCGTAACCCGAGAACTCGTCGAACGAAGAGCAAGCGGGCGAAAGCAGGATCACGTCGCCGCGGCTCGAGAGCGAGCGGGCAACGTCAACGGCATCGCGCAGATCATCGGCCTGGGCGATATCCACGTCACCATCGACATCGGCCTCGTCCATAGCGGCGGTAAAGCGCTCGCGCGCATCGCCAAAGCAAACGACCGAGCGCACGTTGTCCATAACGACGCGGGCAAAGTCCGCAAGCGGCGTGCCCTTATCGTGGCCGCCGAGCAGCAAAATCACATCGTCGTCGGGAAACGCCGTCAGGGCCTTTTCGACCGCATCGGTGTTCGTTGCCTTGGAATCGTTGACGTAGCGCACGCCATCGATCTCGCCGCAGGGTTCCACGCGGTGTTCGAGCGGCTGGAACGATGCCAAACCGCGGCAAATGCCCTCGGAATCGGCACCAACGGCCAGAGCAGCCGTGGCGGCACATAGGGCATTGATGACATTGTGATGGCCCGAGATCTTGAGCTCGGACGTGGCGACAAGCTGAGTCTCGACGCCCTTCAGGCGCACGACCAACTTGCCGTCGCGCACAAAGGCGGCGTCTGCACCCTCTGGCTCGTCAAACGCGACCTTGCAGATGCGGCGGCCCGGTGTGTAGATGTACTCATCGAACTCATGGATGCCGGCATCCTCAACGTCGATAACCACGAGGTCATCGTCGACCATATTCTCGAACAACTTGATCTTGGCTAGCGCATAGTTCTTGTGGCTCTTGTGCCAGCCCAGGTGGTCGGGCGTGATGTTAAGTAGCACCGCCACGCGAGGATGAAGCTCGGCGGTCGTAGCAATCTGATAACTCGACAGCTCGGCTACAAACCACTCATTGTGTGCGCGGCCGTCGATCTCGTTCACCGGCGGCTCACCGATATTGCCGACGGCCACGCTGGCTTCACCGGCGGCCTTGAGCAGATAATCGGTCAGCGACGTGGTAGTTGTCTTGCCGTTGGTGCCCGTGATGGCGATCCAATTTTGGGGAGACAGGCGATAAGCAAACTCGGGCTCACCCATAATCTGAGCGGCATGCTCACGCCCAGCCTTAAAGAAGGCCGAGAACTCCGAGATACCCGGGCATGTCACGCACACGTCATAGGCACCCTCGACCTGCTCGGTACCGTAGACAAACGACGCGCCCTGCGCCTCGAGCGCACGTGTGGCGTCATTGGGCTCGGAGGTACCGCCGCCATACACGGTCGTGGCGCTCACGCGCTCGGGGTGGGCCAACGCCCAACGGGCGACATCGAGACCGGATTTACCCTGCCCCAAAACGAGCAGGCTAAAGACATCAGCAAGAGGCATGAAAGACCACTATCCCAACTGGAAGAACAGGGCGAGGCCAACGGCGCCAAAGGCCGCGGCGATAATCCAAAAACGGATAACGACCTTGGTCTCGGCCCAGCCCTTCTTTTCGAAATGATGATGAATGGGCGCCATAAGGAAGACGCGCTTGTGCGTAAAGTGGAAATAGACAACCTGGATCATGACCGACAGGGTCTCGACGATAAAGAGACCGCCGATGATGAGGGAAACGACTTCGGTATTGGTCATGATGGAGGTGCAGGCAAAAGCGGCACCCAGGGCAAGCGAGCCGGTATCGCCCATAAAGATGCTCGCCGGGTAGCAATTGAACCACAAAAAGCCCAGGCAGGCACCGGCGCACGCCGTGCAGAAGATGGACAGGTTCACGTCACCGTGCAAAAACGCCATGGCGGCCATGGCGAGCATGGCGATCATGGAAGTGCCACCGGCAAGGCCGTCCAGACCATCGGTCAGGTTCACGGCATTGGAAAGACCAGCGATCATCAGCCAGCAAAATACGATGTAGAGCCACGGGAACGAAAGGCCGCAGATGGTGGTCGAAAGAACACCGAGGTCAATCGTCAGGCCGCCGGGAAAACGAATCTCGGGGGCGACGCCGCACCAATTGACGGCGAGCACGGTAAAAGTGACGCAGATGATGGTCAGACCGATCATCTTGGCGTGAGGCGTCAGGCCGAGCGAGCGACCATGCGTGACGGAGGTCAGGTCGTCGATGAGACCCAGAACGCCGGTGGCCAGCGTGGCAAGCAGCACGAGCACGAGCTCGGTGGTGAGCTTGCCCATCAGCAGGCAGGTCAGCGAGATCGCGACAAGGATGATGACGCCGCCCATGGTGGGCGTACCCTGTTTAATCAAATGACGCTTGGGGCCGTCGGCTCGGACCTGCTGGCCGATACCCTCGACCTTCAGCAGCTTGATCCACCACGGCATAAGTAGCAACGCAATGGCGGCAGCAATGCCAAGTCCCAAAAAGGCCTGATACGTAGGATACGAGGGATTGCCGAACATGGGCTAGCACACACCTTCCACAAAGCGGTCGAGCTCAACAAAACGGGAACCCTTGACCAGTACAACATCATGATCTTCAAGCGCGCCGCCCATGCGGTCGAGCACCTGCTGATAATCGGAAAACACCTGGATGCGGTCCTCATCCATACCCATCATACGTGCGGCATCGGCCATGAGCTGAGCCAGCTCGCCGCCGACGCACGCGAGCATGTCGAGCTTCTTGGCGGCGGCATAGGCGCCCACGAGCTCATGCATGCGGGGGGCCTCGTCGCCCATCTCGCCCATCTCGCCCAAGATCGCCATGCGCGAACCGTCACAGATAAGCGAGCACAGCAAATCGAGGCCGGCAGCCATAGACTCGGCACTGGCGTTATAGGAGTCGTCGATGATGCGTGCTCCGCTCTTGGCGCGCTTGATCTCCTGGCGGTGACCGGTGATCGTAAGGCCCCTAAAGGCAGCATCGATCTGCTCGGGCGTAACGCCCAGACGATAGGCGACCGCGGCGGCCTTGACGGCATTGGGCACGGACTGCACGCCGGGAATGGCCAGCATGGTATCGACCGTGTCGCCCTGACCAAAGTCGAGCGTAAAGACCGGATGGCCCTCGTCGTCGACGCGAATATCGCGTGCACGGACCTCGTCGTCGTCCGAGATGCCGGCCAGCATCACGTCAATACCCGCAGGCTGGGCGAACGTATCGCGAATGAACGGCGTAAAGTCGTCCTCGCCGCCCAAAACCAGCAACGGCGAGAAGTCGCCGGCGGCGCACATACCCTGGACAATCTCGGACTTGGCGCGGGCGATGTTCTCGCGGCTGCCCAGGATACCGATGTGGGAGGTTCCGATCTTGCTCACGATGGCAAGATTGGGGTTGGCAGACTGGGACAGGCGCTCAATCTCATGAAAATGGTTCATGCCCATCTCAAGCACCAGAACCTCGGTATCGGCCGGAGCGGAAAGCACCGTGAGCGGCATGCCGATCAGGTTGTTGAAATTGCCCTTCGTGGCCCAGACGCGATAACGCTTGGCGAGCACGGCGGCGAGCACGTCCTTGGTCGTCGTCTTGCCAATCGAACCGGTAATGCCGACGACCAGGCAGCCAAGCTCCAAGCGATATACATGCGCCAGGCGCAGCAAGAACTCCTCGGGGTCGTCGGTCAGTAAGATGGCGCATCCCTTGTCCTGCGCCAGCGAAACCAGCTCGGCATCGGGCTCGCGCGTCATCACGACGGCACCGGCACCCGACTCGATGGCACGGGAGGCAAAATCATTGCCGTCGACCTTTTCGCCGGGGAAGGCGACAAAGATCGTCCCCTCCTCGACCTGACGCGAGTCGATAACGCACCCGCGGCATACCCGATCGACTTCTTCCGTCACGGTTCGGGCCCCCGTTGAGGCCGCGAGGTTGTTGACGGCGATCTCTATCATTGCAGCTCCCCTGTAAACCTAATAATGCTATCGGCGTATTGTATCCCAGTGCCATGCGCGCGTGGTGCAGGGCATGTGAACACCCTTCGGATCAAACGGCAGACCACGCTCAAGATTGTAACCCCCTACTTCGTGCGCGGGATACCCAGCACGTCGAGCGCGTTGGCCATAATAGACTGGAATGGCACCGCGGCGGCATCCGAGCCGCTCGGCGTTCCATCGAGTGTGATATAGCACAGCACCTTGGGCGATTGTGCCGGCGCAAAGCCCATAAAGGACGACATGTAGTTCTCCTTGAGGTAACCGCCGTTCTCGTCAGCACGCTCGGCCGTACCGGTCTTGCCCGCCACGTCATAGCCATCGACCGCACCGCCAACGCCCGTGCCTTCGGACACGACCGTCTGCATGCACGATGTCACTTGGGCGGCAGCGTCGTCCGATATCGCACGCTCGCCTTCGCCCCAGTCCTTCTCATCGCCCTTGCTGGACTTATAGAAGTGCGGAGTCATCATCACGCCGCCGTTCGCGATGCCGCCCACGGCACGTGCGACCTCAATCGGCGAGACAGACAGCGCCTGGCCAAAGCTCATCGAGCCCAGCGTGGCTCCGTCGTACTGGTCGCGCTCCTTGACGATACCCAGACTCTCACCCGGAAAATCGACACCGGAGCTATGACCGATGCCCCACTTGTCCACATAGGTGGCAAAATCATCGGCACCGATCTTGCGTCCCACCAGGACAAAGCCCACATTGGACGAACGGCGCATCATCTCGCGCACGTCCATGGTCATGGTGTAGTCGCGCTTATCGGCATCGGTAACGGTGTCGTCGCCAACCTTAATGCTCGCCGGCACCTCAAACGACGTGCTCGAACGCACGGCTCCCAAGTCGAAGCCGGCACCGGCCACGAGCGTCTTAAAGACCGAGCCGGGCTCGTAGGCATCGGTAACCAGGCGCAAGTTCATGTCCTCGGTCTTGGCGTTTTCCAGATCGGTCTGGTCATATGTCGGATACGAGCATGCCGCCAGAATCTCGCCCGTCGTGGGATCGGTGACCAGGGCCGAGCCATTCTTGGCCTTGGTCTTTTCGACCGCCTCGGCCAGGGCGTCCTCGGCGGCACGCTGGATATTGACATCGAGCGTCGTCACGATGTCCACGCCGTCCACCGCGGCAACCTTCTTATAGGCACCGCCCGCGATATAGCTACCGTCCCTTGCCCGCTCGCGCACCAGCGAACCGTTGGTTCCGGTCAAAAGCTTGTTGTACTGTTTTTCGAGGCCCGTAAGACCGTCGTTGTCCACGTTTACCACGCCAAGCACCTGAGACGCCAGGTTGCCGTAGGGGTATACGCGCTTCATGGCCTGCTCAAAGAGCACGCCTGGCAGGTTCTTCTTCTCCAGCGCCGCAGCATCGTCCTCGTCCACCTGACGCTTGATATACACCCAGGTGCCATCGGACATAACGAGATCACGACAGGTTTTCTTATCGATGCCCGTAGCTTTGACCAATGCCGACACCGTCTTGTCAACGTCCTCGATAAGCTGAGGATTCACGGCAATGTTGCGGCATTCGACCGACGACGTCAGCACGTTGCCGTTACGGTCGTAGATGGTACCGCGCTTGGCATACAGCGTCTGCGCAAGCAAGCGACGCGCATCGGCACGGTCGCGTAACTTATCGGCTTCCACGATTTGATAGTCGGCAAGGCGAAGGACGCCCAAGCCCAAGCCAAACCCGATGAAACCCATGACGGCTTTGCGACGGGGCAGCGGCGTGCCCGTGAGCCATTCGGTCGACGAGCTCTTGCGCGGTCTGGTGTTATGCATTTGAGGACCACTCGAGCTACGGAGACGCGACGCGGGGTCGTTGCCATAGGACGGCCTCGCGTTGTAAGATGGCCGACCCGTTCCTTGATAACCAGAACGTCCCCGCGATGAGGGACGTCCAGAACCGCGACCCCCATCGGAACCGCGGCGATAGTCATTTGTCATACTCAGCTACCGTCTTATTACTGAGCGGTCGCGGTCGAGCTAGCGCCCGCGGCTGCATCCTGCGAAAAATCAAGTGTAACGCTCTCGCTGGGCTCCACCATGCCATAAGCACTCGCAAGGTCGCGAATGCGCGTGTCGGCGCCATAGACCGAATGCATGACCTCCAGGTCGGAGCTCTCATCGGTCGCCTTCTCGAGCGTGTTGGTAAGCGCGGCGTTGCTGTTGAGCACCTGGGCCGTAACGCCGGCGAGCGCCACACGGGCGACACCGATCGTCATGAAGATGGCCGCAATGATGCAAAACGTTTTAAGAACGCTCATGAAAACCGGGCTTACCGCCTGGTTTGCCTGACGGCCCGCGCCCGTGTAGACATCAAAGCGCGGCGCGCGCTGCTCGCGGGGAGCAACGGGGGTCTGCGGTGTCTCACGATAGGCGGGCATGGCGCTCATATCATAGGCGAGTGCTGCGTTTGAAGTGTTGTAGCCCATGATATGCCGCCTCCCATCCCGAGTACGTTGGTAGTGTGTTTAAGCTTCGTTTATGGTGCGAGCGGGAGGTCCAATATCGCGCGGTCGCGTCTACAGACGCTGCGCCACGCGGATCTTGGCTGATCTCGCCCGAGGGTTGCGCGCAACCTCATCGGGTTGGGCAACCAGGGGTTTGCGGGTGATGACCTTGAGTATCGGCACGTTGCCGCACACGCACACCGGAATCTCCGGCGGACACGTGCACCCCTGGCTCATCTCCTTAAAGTGGTTCTTTACGATACGGTCCTCGAGCGAGTGATACGAGATGACGCAGATGCGTCCGCCCGGGTTGAGCCACCTTGTGGCGGCGTCTAGCCCTCGCTCGAGCACATCGAGTTCGTGATTGACCTCGATGCGAATGGCCTGGAAACTTTTCTTGGCCGGGTGTCCGCCATGCCGACGAGCGGCAGCGGGGATACCAGCCTTGATGATCTCGACAAACTGACCTGTGGTTTCGATCGGCTCATGCTCGCGGCGGCGCACGATCTCACGCGCGATCTGCGAGGCGAACTTCTCTTCGCCGTAGACGCGTAGAATCCGGGCGAGGTCGTGTTCGTTATAGGTGTTGATGACCTCAGCTGCGTTTAAGGTGTTGTTACCCGGATCCATCCGCATGTCCAATGGGGCGTCCTCGTTGTACGAAAAGCCCCTGCCAGGGATATCGAGTTGCGGCGACGAAACGCCCAAGTCGAACAGGAAGCCATCGACCCCGGGCACCTCGGCCGAGCAAAGCAGCTCGTCCAAGTCGCCGAAGTTGCCCTTCAGCAGCTGGTGCGGTACGCCGGGAACCTCGCGGTCCAGACGAGCGCCAGCGGCCTCGAGGGCCATGTCGTCCTGATCGACGCCAAGCAAAAGGCCGGTCTCCCCCACCTGCGCGGCCATCTTTACCGAATGGCCGGCACCGCCAAGGGTGCAGTCGCAGACAACGGAGCCGCTCTTGAGCTGCAGCGACTCAAGCACTTCGCCGAGCATGACAGGTTCATGCCGATATTCTTGTGTCAAGATCCCACGCTCCATCCGTTACTCGTGCCTTGCCCTTACGAGAAGAAGAGGTCCAGCAGGGCCTCGTCGTCATCGTCCTCATCGGCCGTAGCGCGGTCCCAGACCTCAAGGTGGTCGTAGTTACCCACAACCGTGACCTCGCGGTCGAGGTTCGCCTGCTTGCGGAGAGACTCAGAAAGACCGATACGACCGGCGCTGTCCACATCCATCGACGTGGTGCGCTTGTTGATCGCCCTCATGAGCTTCTGGTCGTTGATGTCACGCGGGTTAAAACCCTCGTGGCCCTCACGACCCGCGAAGAGTCCTTCGACCCACTTATCGAAGGCCTCGGCAGAGAACACGTACAGAGCATCGACATCCAGGGCTTTGAACACGCGGACGTGCTCTCCAAGCTCCTCACGAAGGGGTGCAGGCAGGGACAGACGACCTTTTGCATCGAGATTGCGCTCGTATGCACCCGTCATTCCCATGTGCGCCCTCCCCTCGGTTACTCAGATGGCACGTACGCGGGGAACCACCCCGCCTGTCGACGTCATCAATAATATGGGGAACCGCCCCATTTTTCAACACCTTTCCCCACCGCTTCCCCCACCCCGCCCCACCACTCCACACGCAATATGCTGTAAAACACCCCCGAGCATATGTTCGAAAACACAATATGTTGTGTTTGCAGCAAAGGCGGGAAGCCACCTGTAGAACCTCGCCCGCGAACCTCAACCTTCAAGTTGACCTTGAGGCGATTTTTATGTCCCTTTACACGCCGTTCACATCGCCCCCAAACTCCCCCACCCACGGCGCACACGGCCCACCACCGCGTCGGTGTCTGGCGAAAAATGGGACGGGCACCAGATTGCCCATGCGCGCAAAAGTGCGTCTCGGCAATCTGGGGCCCGTCCCCCTTAATATGTATAAATATGCAGGTCGGCGACGTACTAGCGATGTGCCAGCGGATGCGCCGCCAGATAGACCTCGGTCAGTTGCGTGCGATCGACATGCGTGTAGACCTGCGTGGTCGAAATATCGGCATGGCCCAAAATCTCCTGCAGCACACGCAGGTCGGCACCGCCCGCGAGCATGTGGGTGGCAAAGGAGTGGCGCAAGGTATGGGGATGGAGCCCCACCAGCCCCACCTGACGCCCATACCGCTCGCATATCGCATGCACGGCCTGGCGCGACAGGCGACGTCCGTTCTTATTTAAAAAGACCGCCAAGGTCTCCGTCCCGTGAGCATGGGCGGCCAGGAGAGTGCGCCCGTCACCTATATAGCGTGTCAGGGCACGCGCCGCGCTTCCCACCAACGGGGCCAGACGCTCCTTGGAGCCCTTGCCGCGCACGAGGACAAACCCATCGTCGATATGGATGTCGCCCAGATCCAGCCCCACCAGCTCGCTCACGCGCAAGCCGCACCCGTAGAGCACTTCCAAAATGGCGTGGTCGCGCAGCCCCATCTCGCCCCCGGGAAAGTCTTGATCGAGCAGTGCCGAGACATCCTCCACCGAAAGGTATTCCGGCAGGCGATCTGCCTTTTTGGGCAGGCGCAACGCCGCCGTCGGGTTTTGGGCCACGGCCCCATCGCGCACCAAAAAGGCATGCAGACCCTTCACGGCAGCAAGCGCGCGCTCCACCGAGGCGTCGGAATAGCCTCCATCGCGGCGATCGGCAACAAAGCCCTCCACGACCCGACGGCTCACATCTTCAAAAGACGCAATGTCAGCCCGCTCCAGATAGGCGCAGTACGTCGTCAGGTCACGACGGTAGGCCGCAATCGTATTGCGTGCCAAACCCCGCTCGACCGCAAGGTAATCGAGATACTCCCCCGCCGCCACAGCGAGCGACGAGGGAGTAGCTTCGGTATGTTCTTGGTTCGCCGGCACCCTTAGTCCGTAGCGAGGTTCATGGGCGTCACCTGCAGGCGATCGACACCCTCGTGCTGACCGATCGAGGCACGCACGAACTCTCGGAACAGCGGCTGTGGGTTGGTCGGACGGCTCTTGAACTCGGGGTGAGCCTGGGTTGCCACATACCACGGATGCACGTCGCGCGGCAGCTCGACCATCTCGACCAGGCGCTCGTCGGGCGAGAGGCCAGAGATAACCAGACCGGCGTCCTCGAGCTGGTCGCGGAAGGCGTTGTTAAACTCAAAGCGGTGACGGTGACGCTCGTAGACGAGATCCTCGCCATAGGCCTCGCGCGCGAGGGAATCGGCAGCAAGCTTGCACGGATAGGCGCCCAGGCGCATGGTGCCGCCCTTCTCGGTCACGTCCTCCTGCGAGCTCATCAGGTCGATGACACTATACGGGCCATCCGGATCGAACTCGGAAGAGCTGGCACCGGCAAGGCCGACGACGTTGCGGGCAAATTCGCACACGGCCACCTGCATACCCAGGCAAATGCCCAGATACGGAATCTTGTGCTCGCGGGCGAACTCGGCCGCAAGGATCTTTCCCTCCAGGGCGCGCTTGCCAAAGCCGCCAGGGACCAAGATGCCCGAGGCGTCACCCAGGACCTCGGAGACGTTCTGCTCGTCGAGGCTCTCGCCATCGACCAGCTGCACGTCAACGTGGCGATCGTAGAACACGCCCGCGTGGTGCAGGGCCTCGATAACCGACAGGTAGGCATCGGGCAGCTGCGTATACTTGCCCACGACGGCGATCTTCACCTTGTCGGCGTGCTGGTTGGCATGGTTCTGCTTACGCAGGAACTCGTTCCACGCACTCATGTCGCGCTCACGCGGATCCAGACCCAGACGCTCGCAAATGCGCAGGTCAAAGTCCTGCTCGGCGAGCAGCTGCGGAACATCGTAGATGCTCGCGCAGTCCTCGTTGGTAAAGACGCAGTCGGTGTCGACGTCGCAGAAGCTTGCGATCTTGCCGCGGATGGCATCGTCGATATGGTGGTCGGAGCGCAAAACGATAATATCGGGCTGGATACCAAAGCTGCGGAGCTCCTTGACGGAGTGCTGCGTCGGCTTGGTCTTGACCTCGTGGGCGGCGGCGATATAGGGAACGAGCGACACGTGGATGTAGCAGACGTTCTCGGGGCCGGCCTCCTTGCGATACTGGCGAATGGCCTCGACAAACGGCTGCGACTCGATGTCGCCGATGGTGCCGCCCAGCTCAGTGATGACCACGTCGGAGCCGGTCTGCTCCTCAATACGACGGAACTTATCCTTAATGGCGTTCGTGACGTGCGGAATCACCTGCACGGTGCCGCCCAAAAAGTCACCGCGACGTTCACGGGCGATCAGGCTCTTATAGATGGCACCAGTCGTAAAGTTGGAATCGCGGGTCAGGTTCTCGTCAATAAAGCGCTCGTAGTGGCCCAGGTCCAGATCGGACTCGTAGCCGTCCTCGGTCACAAAGACCTCGCCATGCTGGAACGGGCTCATGGTGCCGGGGTCGACGTTCAGATACGGGTCGGCCTTTTGCATCGTTACTTTGTAGCCACGCGACTTGAGTAGACGGCCCAGCGAGGCCGCGGTAATACCCTTGCCCAGAGACGAAACCACGCCGCCGGTCACGAACACATGCTTGGTCATATTGAGTTACCTGCGCTTCCCGTAGAAGTTGTCCATACACATCTTACGGGTCTTCATTGTAATACTCGCGACGCGCGCCGCACGCATTTTTTCTTACGCGCAATCGCATTTCTCCATCTCGAAACAAAACGCCGTCCGGTTGCCCAGGCGGCGTCGTTTCCACTATGAATGCGCGTTGTTATCGATCGGCGAGTTCGTCCTTGATCAAGTCCTGCACGAGCATACCGGCACGAATGCCCTCTAGATACCACTCGCCACGCTCCGTGAGACAAATACCATTTGCAAGCTGGCCGCCGTCGTCGCTGTAGCGCGAGACGACCTCAATGATGTCTTCGGATTCCAAGCGCTCAATTGCCGCGCGGGCGCGATACGGAGACACCCCCACACGCTCGGCAAGCGTCTTGCGCGAAAAGCCATAAAATCCGCCGTTGTCTTCGGACTGCTGTGCGATCTCCATCAGCACCTGCACCTCGACACGCTTCATATCGTTGACACTCGCACGACCCTTGCCAGCCATGGCAGCCTCCTCAAACCGAGCACGGGCATCACTTGCACCGCGCGCGACCGGCACACCCCATGATGGCCGGCAACATCCATCATGCGGCATCCCCGCAAAAGGATGAAACAGTTAGGGTTATTGTATACCGCCCAAATCGCTTATAGGCAGGTAAACGAGCTAATTTTAGGTTAAACGGTAGCTTTGTTGATAAAAGGGGCACACCGAATGTATACCCGATGCGCCCCTTTCGGACCAAGTTATCCAGACTTAGCGGTGGAAGAAACCACGGCGCTCGAACTTGGGCTCGCAGCACACGTTGATGCCCAGCTTGCGCAACACCGTCTCGTCCGTCGGCGAGATGATCACGCTAAAGAAGGCATCGCAGCCGCGCAGCTGCTCCAAGCCCGAAAGGACGCGGGCCGCCGTCTCGCTCGTTGCCGAGGTGATCGAGAGCGCCATAAGTGTCTCGTCGGTGTGCAGACGCGGGTTCTTGCTACCCAGGAAATGCGTCTTGAGCTTGCTAATAGGCTCGATCGCCTCATCGCTAATGACCTCGAGCTCAAGGTCAACGCCCGAGACATGCTTGAGGGCGTTCATAATGAGCGAACTTGCGGCGCCCAGGCGCGTGGAGGTCTTACCGGTCACCACGGAGCCATCGGGCATGACCATGGCACCCACGGGACCACCCGTCAGCTGCTCCCTGGTGAGGGCCGCCGAGCGCGCCGGTGAGTAGTTCTTATCGATGCCGGCTTTCTTCATAATAATCTTGAGACGGTCGACTTGCTCATCGCCCACGCCGGTACGGCGCACATTTTCGACCGCGGTAAAGTAGCGGCGGACGATCTCCATCTTGGAAGCGTCGCGGCAGGCATCGTCATCGGTGATGGCAAAGCCGACCATATTTACGCCCATGTCAGTGGGGCTCTGGTAGGGGCTCTCCCCCAGAATCTTCTCCATCAGGGCACGGACTACCGGGAAGGCCTCGACGTCGCGGTTGTAGTTGACCGTCGTCTTGTTGTAGGCCTCCAGGTGGAAGGAGTCGATGATGTTGGCGTCATCGAGGTCTGCCGTGGCGGCCTCGTAGGCAATATTGACCGGATGCGTAAGGGGCAGATTCCAAACCGGGAAGGTCTCGAATTTGGCATAGCCGGCGGCCGTGCCATGCTTGTGCTCGTGATAGAGCTGAGACAGGCAAGTGGCGAGCTTGCCCGAGCCAGGGCCGGGCGCCGTCACGACAACGAGCGGTCGGGTGGTCTCGACAAACTCGTTCTTGCCATAGCCGTCGTCGGACACGATCAGATCGACATCGTGCGGATACCCCTCGATGGGATAGTGCAGCTTGGCGGGAATACCGAGCGCGTTCAGGCGGTTGCGGAACACATCGGCAGCGGGCTGTCCAGCGTACTGGGTGATGACCACGGCCGCGACAGCAAAGCCGTTGCCGCGGAACAGGTCAACCAGGCGCAGCACATCCTCGTCATAGGTAATGCCAAGGTCACCACGAGCCTTGTTTTTCTCGATGTGGTTCGCGTTGATCGCGATGATAACCTCGACATCGTCGGCGATGCTCTTGAGCATGCGGAACTTGCTGTCCGGCTCAAAACCCGGTAGCACGCGGCTGGCATGATAGTCATCGAACAGCTTGCCGCCAAACTCCAAATACAGCTTGCCGCCAAACTGCGAGATGCGCTCCTTAATATGAGCGGCCTGCAGCTCGATATACTTCGCGTTGTCGAAACCCTGGCGCATGTATGGCTCCCGTCCCGTTTCGTAAATTAAGTTCCTACGCGATTATAACGGAGCCCGCCCTCCCCGATAACCAGACCATCAACAGGCACCAACCAAACACGCCATCGATAAGTTGCGGTGAAATAGCTCCTGTTTAACCCCTCAAGACGGCCAAACGGGAACTATTCCACCGCAACTTCCCCTTTTGGCGCAAAGTAACCTGACCCCTTTGCACCAACAGCAGAAACGTCGCGGGCAGAGAACGGACAGCGAACAGGCACCAGAGCGAGCAAGCCGCCCCCTGCGCCAACAATGGCAGCGCCGCAGGTTGAGCATAAGTCAGCGAAAGCCCACCAGAGCGAGCAAGGTGACGTGAAAGAGGAGGGCATAGGCCTTTTGGCCATGCCCGACGATTGAACGTCAGATTGCCGCTCTGGCGGGCTTGCAGCGTCGAGTGGTTCCGGCGTTTGGTAAAACGCCGGAACGCAAGTCGCCCCCTCCCGCGCACGGAACGGAAGGGGGCTAAAGGTAGGAGTCTACCGGTGGGTTGACCCCACCGGACAGACGATGACCAGATGATCCTTTACAGGATCGTCAAGGTTTCCGTGGGGTACCCGTTGGGTACTTAGAGCATCACGCAGGCGATGGTCAGGATAACGGCGCAGACGACGGAGAGCGCGACGATGAGCTTAAGGGCAAACTTGAGCCAGGTCGTCCACTCGATCTTGGCCAGGGCGAGACCGCCCATGATGGCGCCGGAGGTCGGGGTGAACAGGTTCACGACACCGATGGCGGCGGAGAAGATCATGACCATGACCTCGGGCGAGAAGCCGAGCTTAACAGCCAGCGGTCCCATGATGGGCATGGAGACGGTAGCCATACCGGAGGTCGAGGGGATCAGGAAGGACAGGCCGAAGTAGACCAGGAAGCTCATGGGAGCGAAGATCACGCCGGACAGGCCAGCCAGAGCATTGGCGGCAGCATCGAGGACGTAGACGTCGAGGCCGGTGCTAGCCATGAGGACGGAGATACCACGGGCGAGGGCGATGACGAGAACAACGGACATCATGTCGGCAGCGCCGGTGATGAAGGTGTTAACGATCTGCTTCTCGGACAGGCCACCGATGATACCGATCAGGATAGCCATGAGGAAGAACCAGGTGGAAGCCTCGTCGAAGTACCACTGGCCAATGGGCAGGCCGGTGATCAGGGCAGACCAGCCCTGGACGACGGCGTTACCGTCGGCGTCGTAGACAGCGCCAGCGTCGAAGAAGTTGGCGACGCCCTCGTTGAGGTCAGCCAGCGGGATGAAGCCGACGATCATGACTACGAAGGTGAAGGCGAAGGCGATCAGAACACCCTTCTGACGACCGGTGAGCTTGACCTCCTTGTTAACCTCGGAAGCAGCCTTGCCATGAGCCTCTTCGGCGTCCTTAAGCTCCTGCATCGACAGGATGGTGGAACCCTTGTCAGCCTTGACCTTCTTGGCATAGCTCATCACGAAGACGATCGACATAGCGGTGGTGACAATCCACAGGACGGCGCCGAGGCCGATGATGATGGACTGGTTGACCTCAATGCCAACGCCAGTCAGAGCGTCGACGGCAGCGCCGACGGCGAACGGGTTAACCGTGGAGCCGAGGCAGCCGCAGCCAGCACCGAGCAGGACGGTAGCGGCGCCGACCATAGGATCGAAGCCAGCGGCCATCATGGTAGCGGCGAGCAGGGCGTAGAAGGGAACGGTCTCCTCGCACATACCATAGGTGGTACCACCGAGGGAGAAGATGAGCATCAGCACGGGAACGAGCATGATCTCGTTGCCCTTAAGCTTCTGCACCAGAACGGCAATGCCGTTGTCCAGGGCGCCGGTCTCGGTCATCATGCCGAGGAAGCCGCCCAGGATCATAACGAAGAGGCAGACGGGCAGAGCGTCAGCGAAGCCCTTAACCGGGGCGGTGCAGAAATCGCTCAAGCGGGCAGCGGTAACCTCGCCGCCGGACGTGCCGGAGACGATAACGGTAACAATCGCAACAATTGCCAGCAGAGCAAGAAGAATGGTGAACGATGAAGGCATACCGCGCTTTTTCTTAGCGGTCTCAGTCATGGTTCTCATCCCCCCTTCATAAATCATTTAACTACTCTCGCGCGAAGCGGATCTTCCGTGCCGTGCCCACCGCCCGGCGCGAGATATTTACCAGACAAAACCGCTCGGGGTGTGAAGCAATACACCCCGAGCGAGATGCTAGATGCTCTTACTTGAGCGTGGCGTACATGACAGCCTTGATGGTGTGCATGCGGTTCTCGGCCTCGTCAAAGACCTTGGAAGCGGGGCTCTCGAAGACCTCGTCGGTGACCTCCTGCTCGGTGATGCCGAACTGCTCGCACTTCTCGGCGCCAATGGTGGTGTTGGTGTCGTGGAAGCTGGGCAGGCAGTGCAGGAAGATGGCACCCGGGTTGGCCATAGCCATGACCTCGGAGGTGACACGATACGGGGTGAGCTGAGCGATGCGCTCGGCCCAGACCTCGTCGGGCTCGCCCATGGAGACCCACACGTCGGTGTAGAGAACGTCAGCACCGGTGACGCCGTCCTTGACGTCGGTGGTCAGCTTGATGGTGCAGCCGTTGGCCTCAGCGATGGGCTTGCAAGCCTCGATGACGTCGTCAGCGGGCATGCACTCCTCGGGGCCGCAGGCCACGAAGTTCATGCCGAGCTTGGAGCAGACGACCATGAGGGAGCGAGCGACGTTGTTCTTGCAGTCGCCCATGAAGACGAGGGTCTTGCCCTTGATGTCGTAGTTGAAGTTCTCCTGGACGGTCAGGATGTCGGCGAGCATCTGAGTGGGGTGCCACTCAGTGGTCAGGCCGTTCCACACGGGCACGCCGGACTTAGCAGCGAGCTCCTCGACGTCGTCCTGGGCAAAGCCGCGGAACTCGATGCCGTCATACATGCGGCCGAGGACGCGAGCGGTGTCCTCGATGGACTCCTTCTTGCCCATCTGCGACGAACCGGGATCGAGGTAGGTCACGCCCATGCCCAGATCCATGCCGCCGACCTCGAAGGCGCAGCGGGTACGAGTGGAGGTCTTCTGGAAGAGCAGGACGATGTTCTTGCCCTCGAGATAGCGGTGCGGAACGCCAGCGCGCTTCATGTCCTTGAAGTTCTTAGAGAGCTTGAGCAGGTACTCGATCTCCTCGGTGGTGAGGTCGAGGAGCTTGAGGAAGCTACGGCCGGAGAGGTTAACACCCATGGTTCGTTTCCTTTCGAAGAAATGAATTACTAAAAATTAGTAGTGCCCGTTTGACGGGCGAAACCGGTGCGGTTGTAGGGGGACCGCACCGGAAACGGAAAGACTTAGAGGTCCTCGCGCCAGAAGGGCATGCTCATGCAGCGCGGGCCGCCGCGGCCGCGGGAGAGCTCGGCGGAGGGCACGACGAGAAGGTCCAGGCCCTCCTTGTACAGCACGTCGTTGGTGACGGTGTTGCGGGCGTAGACGCAGATCTTGCCGGGCTCGACGCACAGGGTGTTGGAGCCGTCGTTCCACTGCTCGCGGGAGGCCGCGATCGGGTCGCCGCCGCCGCAGGGGATCAGCTTGACCTGGTCGACGCCGGTGGCGTCCTCCAGGACGTGCTCGAGGGTGTCCTCGATCAGGCGGATGTTCACGTCGCCCGGGTTCTTGCCGGCGGTCAGCTCGTAGACGCGCAGGGTGCCCATGATGGCGGGGTGGATCGTGAACTTATCGACGTCGATCTGGGTGAAGACCGTGTCGAGGTGCATGAACGCGCGCGAGACCGGGATGTCGAAGGCCAGGATGCGCTCGACCTTGGAGTCGGAGTTCCAGAAGATGTTCTGGGCCATGACGTCGATAGCGGCGGCCTGGGTGCGCTGGGAGATGCCGACGGCGAGGGTCTTCTCGTTGATGTTCAGCACGTCGCCGCCCTCGGTGTGGAACTGGCAGTCGCGGCGGAAGTACAGGGAGACGTCCTTGTAGTCGGGGTGGTACTTGAAGACGTACTTGCCGTACAGGGTCTCGCGGTTGCGGGTGACCGAGTACATGCGGTTGAGGTTGACGCCCTCGCCGACGACCGCGAACGGGTCGCGGGTGAAGTAGAGGTTGGGCATCGGGTCGATGATCAGGTCGGACTCGGACTCGGAGTTGACCAGGGAGTCGAGGGTCGTGGACGCCGTGAGGGGCATGTCGATCTCGGCCTTGGTCATGCCGGCCATGGTCTTCTTGACGAACTCGAGGTTGTCCTCGATGGAGTCCAGCTTCTCGCGGACGATCTGCGGCATGTGCTGGCCGCGGATGCCGGCCTCGGCGATGTACTGGTCGGTGAACTCGGCGCGGGCGCCGGGGACCTGGTCGAACACCTCGGCGACGAGGTTCTCCAGGTAGAGGACCTCCACGCCCTGGTCCCTCAGGATCTGGGCGAAGGTGTCGTGCTCCTGCTGTGCGACCTCCAGGAACGGGACGTCGTCGAACAGGAGTCGCTCGAGCTCGTCGGGCGGCAGGTTGAGGAGCTCGTCGCCGGGACGGTGCAGGCAGACCTTCCTGAGCTTGCCGATCTCGGAAGGCACGTGCAGACCTTTCGTCATGGCCTCCTACCTTTCTTTCGGGCCCTTGTCAGGGCCGATTCGTTAGCGCCCCTCCGTGTGAGGCGTTATTGCTGACGACATATTTATATCCAAAATCAGCTCATTCTTCCACCTTGCCCCCGAACGGTTTTTTATAGGGGGTGAACGGCATACACATATACTTCACGCATGGCACACTTTGTCTAAATAAAGTTTATTTACGTGCTTAAACGCGTTTTCAATCCCAAAATCGAATGGAACGAATCTTTGATAAACCACCCTCAAATTGCATATTTCCAATAAAGCTATGAATAGAATTAGCGATTCATACCACGTCTCAACCATTTTCATTTTTATTCAGAAAAAAGTTTGTCCTATTCATTTCTGGTAAACAACCAACCGTTTACCAGACACTTGATACCGTTCACCGGAAGCTCAGTATAAGGCCCAGCGGATACCGTCTCGCCTTGACGTCCTATTTGTAACAACTTGACTTCTCGGTATAGAAAAACAGACCCGCTCCCCTCGTGGGAAACGGGTCTGTTTTCGATAATCATAGGCAGTTTTTAGCAGCTTTCGAGAGCCGTCGGGATCCTAGCGATCAAACTCCGCCAGCACCTCGCCCAAAAGCCTCAAGCCCTCGCGCAGAACGTCCTCGCTCGCGCAATAACCAAGGCGTGCGCCGCAGGGAAGCTCAAAGCGGCTGCCGGGCACCAGCAGCACTCCCCTCTCGGCCAGCAGGCGCTTGCAGAACTCCTCGTCGTCCTCAGGGATATCCAGCTGGATAAACGAGGTGGAAACGCCCTGTGGGGCCGTCCAGGAGACGCGGTGCTGCGTATCAATCCAAGCCTGCGCGATATCGCGGTTGCCAAACACGATCTTGCGGTTGCGCTCGAGGATCTTGTCCTTGTGCTCGAGCACATAGGTTGCCAAGGCATCGTTGAACACGCCACCGCAAATCATGGTGTAATCGCGATAGGTGCGGATGCGGTTGGAAACCTCTTCGTCCGCCACGACCCAGCCCACGCGGGCCGCAGGCGTCGAATAGGTCTTGGACACCGAATTGGTGACGATCGCCTTCTCGTACACGTCGGCCATCGACATAAAGGCCTCGGTGTTCTCGAGCGGCAGGTACACCTCGTCGCACAGCACGTAGGCGCCCACCGAGCGGGCGATCTCGGCAATCTGGCCGAGCGTATCGGCATCGAGCACCGTACCGATGGGGTTCGATGCGTTGTTGATGCAGATGAGCTTGGTATTAGGACGCACCAGACGCTTGAGCTCCTCGATATCGGGCTTCCAGCCGAGCTCCTCGCGAAGCTCCCAGTACTCGACCTCGGCGCCCAGCGTGCGCGGAATCTCGTAGAGCGGCGCATAGGTGGGCCACTCGGCAATCACATGGTCGCCGGGCTCGACCACGGCCATGATGGCGTTGAGGTTCGCGCCCGTGCAGCCGTTGGTCTGCAGGATGTGGTCGGGATTGACCTCGCGGCGGTAGAGTTTGGCGACCTCGGCCTTAAAGTCGGGCGAGCCCTCGATCCAGCCGTAGTTCATCTTCTCGCAGTCCAGGCGCTCGTAGAACGTGGCACCGTCCTGCTCGTCGAGCGCACGTAGCTCGCCCATGGTGAGCGACGAGATCGTCGACTGGGCGATGTCCCACGTGGCGCTCTTCTCCCAAACGTTGAGCCATTCCTCAACGCCAATCGTCTTGATGTCCATGGCCAAGCTCCTTACAAAAGCAGTCATCCAATCGTGTTGACGTTCCTCATACAAGATTGGGGCGGTGCGAAAACCCGCACCGCCCCAATGGGAGACATCTAACGGCAGCTAGATGTGTGTTTTAAGACCTGTACGGGTCTTCGAAAACCTTAGAGGTCCTCGCGCCAGAAGGGCATGCTCATGCAGCGCGGGCCGCCGCGGCCGCGGGAGAGCTCGGCGGAGGGCACGACGAGAAGGTCCAGGCCCTCCTTGTACAGCACGTCGTTGGTGACGGTGTTGCGGGCGTAGACGCAGATCTTGCCGGGCTCGACGCACAGGGTGTTGGAGCCGTCGTTCCACTGCTCGCGGGAGGCCGCGATCGGGTCGCCGCCGCCGCAGGGGATCAGCTTGACCTGGTCGACGCCGGTGGCGTCCTCCAGGACGTGCTCGAGGGTGTCCTCGATCAGGCGGATGTTCACGTCGCCCGGGTTCTTGCCGGCGGTCAGCTCGTAGACGCGCAGGGTGCCCATGATGGCGGGGTGGATCGTGAACTTATCGACGTCGATCTGGGTGAAGACCGTGTCGAGGTGCATGAACGCGCGCGAGACCGGGATGTCGAAGGCCAGGATGCGCTCGACCTTGGAGTCGGAGTTCCAGAAGATGTTCTGGGCCATGACGTCGATAGCGGCGGCCTGGGTGCGCTGGGAGATGCCGACGGCGAGGGTCTTCTCGTTGATGTTCAGCACGTCGCCGCCCTCGGTGTGGAACTGGCAGTCGCGGCGGAAGTACAGGGAGACGTCCTTGTAGTCGGGGTGGTACTTGAAGACGTACTTGCCGTACAGGGTCTCGCGGTTGCGGGTGACCGAGTACATGCGGTTGAGGTTGACGCCCTCGCCGACGACCGCGAACGGGTCGCGGGTGAAGTAGAGGTTGGGCATCGGGTCGATGATCAGGTCGGACTCGGACTCGGAGTTGACCAGGGAGTCGAGGGTCGTGGACGCCGTGAGGGGCATGTCGATCTCGGCCTTGGTCATGCCGGCCATGGTCTTCTTGACGAACTCGAGGTTGTCCTCGATGGAGTCCAGCTTCTCGCGGACGATCTGCGGCATGTGCTGGCCGCGGATGCCGGCCTCGGCGATGTACTGGTCGGTGAACTCGGCGCGGGCGCCGGGGACCTGGTCGAACACCTCGGCGACGAGGTTCTCCAGGTAGAGGACCTCCACGCCCTGGTCCCTCAGGATCTGGGCGAAGGTGTCGTGCTCCTGCTGTGCGACCTCCAGGAACGGGACGTCGTCGAACAGGAGTCGCTCGAGCTCGTCGGGCGGCAGGTTGAGGAGCTCGTCGCCGGGACGGTGCAGGCAGACCTTCCTGAGCTTGCCGATCTCGGAAGGCACGTGCAGACCTTTCGTCATGGCCTCCTACCTTTCTTTCGGGCCTTACTGGCCGAATGTATCAGCGCCCCTCCATATGGGACGCTGCTTGCTGACGGCTCTAGTTATATCCAAAAACCACTCGCAATTCCACCTCGCCCCCGAACGGTCAGCAAAGTGCGATGAACGGTATATCGCATATGATTCCCCCATGATGCACTTCGGTTCTCTAAAGCAAGTTTTCAAAGGTAATCGTTCTTTTTTCTAAGGAATTAAGCCAGTTTGCACAAATATTTTCATGTTCAGGAATTGCATAGCTAAAACTGTTTTCTGCATATATATGTTGTTTGTCCATGATTCAATTTGGATTCGATTATATTCAGCTCGCAATCATTCTTATTCATATATCCTCACCAGTTGAGTATGGATATAGATTGTTTTCAAAGCGATTCGGGTAGTTTGTTGCATGCCTTGGCAGCGTAAGAAGTAGGTAAAGATACCGTTCGCACAATACGTCCGTGCCGCAAGTCGACTAAATTGAGACAATAGTGAATAGTGTTAGGCTACCGTCCCCTGCGGGGACTGAACGGACAGATGCATATGCCGAGCAAAATCGAAAAAAAGCAAGCCGCCGCAAAGCTGCGCAAGCCGCCTCGCGACTTCTCGTACACGCAGAACCGAGAGCTCAGCTGGCTGCGCTTTGACAACCGTGTGCTCGACGAGGCTTTTGATGAGTCCGTGCCGCTGTTCGAGCGCCTTAAGTTCGTCTCGATCTTCGAGTCAAACCTCGATGAGTTCCTCATGGTGCGCGTGGGTGGCCTGTCCGACCTGGCCGAGCTCAAAAAACAGCCTGTCGACAACAAGAGCAATATGACCGCCTCCGAACAGGTCGATGCTGTCATGGCCGAAATGCCCGGGCTCCTTACCCGTTGGGAGTCCATCTTTAAGAGCATCGAGGGCAAGCTCGACGCCCTGGGCGTTCACCGCGCGCGTGTCGATTCGCTTACGCCCGAGGAGCGCACCTTTGTCACCCGCTACTTCCAGGCCTACGTGTCGCCGGTCATCTCACCGCTGGTGATTGACCCGCGCCACCCCTTCCCCAACCTGCGCAACGGCGCACTCTACCTGGCCTGCGGCCTGGACGGCGTCACCGACGAGGAAAGTCTGCTGGGCCTGATCGAGATTCCCGCCTCGATGAACCGCGTGGTCGAGATCCCCTCGCCCACCGGAACCTACTCCTACATTCTGCTCGAGGACGTCATCCTTGCCTGTCTGGACAGCTGCTTTGGCTCCTATAAGCCGCTCGACCGCGCGCTCATCCGCGTCACCCGCAACGCCGACATCGATCCGGACGGCGAGGGCGTCGAGGAGGAAGAGGACTACCGCCAGCATATGAAGCGCATCCTCAAGAAGCGCCTGCGCCTGCAGCCGGTAGTGCTCGCCGTCTCGGGCTCACTCGAAAAAGCAACGCTCAAGACTATCCGCAAGGCGCTCGAGCTCTCGCGTCGCTCGGTCTTTACCTGCGATATCCCGCTCAGCTTGGGCTATGTCTTTGGCATTGAGGGCAAGATTCCCGAGCACCTGCGCAACGAGCTGCTCTTTACGCCGTTTAAGCCGCAGCCCAACCCCACCATCGATATGACCCGCTCCATCCGCGAGCAGGTACTTCAGCACGACAAGCTGCTCTTTTATCCCTATGAGGCCATGAACCCCTTCCTGGATCTGGTGCACGAGGCCGCCTACGACCCCGAGTGCATCTCGCTGCGCATCACGCTCTACCGCGTGGCCAAGCAGAGCCGCCTGTGCGAGTCGCTGATCGATGCCGCCGAGAACGGCAAAGAGGTTACGGTGCTCATGGAGCTGCGCGCCCGCTTTGACGAGCAGAACAACATCGAATGGGCCGAGCGTCTGGAAGAGGCAGGCTGCACCGTTATCTACGGCTCCGAGGGCTTTAAGTGCCACTCCAAAATCTGTCAGCTCACCTATCGCGAGGGCATGGCGCTTACACGCCTGACGCTTTTGGGCACCGGCAACTTTAACGAGAAGACGGCCAAGCTCTACAGCGACTTTATGCTCATGACCGCCCATCCCGGCATCGGCGAGGACGCCAACTTGTTCTTCCGCAACCTGTCGCTGGGCAACCTGCGCGGCGATTACCGCTTCCTGGGCGTGGCGCCCGTGGGCCTCAAGCCGCTCATCATGCGCGGCCTGGATCGCGAGATCCAGCGCGCCCTCGCTGGCGAGCCCGCTCGTGTGTTCTTTAAGCTCAACTCGCTCACCGACCGCGAGGTCATCGACAAAATCGCCGAGGCATCGTGCGCAGGAGTCCGCGTGGACATGATCATCCGCGGCATCTCGTGCCTCAAGCCGGGCGTTCCGGGCAAGACCGAGAACGTGCATGTCCGTTCTATCGTCGGACGCTTTTTGGAGCATGCGCGCGTTTACGCCTTTGGCGTGGACTCGGACATGATCTATCTGAGCTCGGCCGACATGATGACGCGCAACACCGAGCACCGCGTGGAGATCGCCTTCCCCGTGCTCGACCCCACCTGCCGCGCCCTGGTGCACGAGTACATGGGCATGCAGCTGCGCGACAACGTGAAGGCCCGCAGCCTGACAAGCGACGGCACCTGGGTCCCCGTCGAGCGTGCAGAGGGTGAGAAACCCTTCAACTCGCAGGAAGCCCTGCTGGAGCGTGCCTATCGCAACGCCGAGGCCGCCGCGCAGCAGCGCGCACAGGAGAAGGAACGTGTGGCCGAGGAGGCTATTCAGGCCGAGGTTGAACATAGGGCAGTTGCCAAACCGGAAGCGGTTGCCGCTCCCCCGGTGAATGAACCCGAGGCTGCCGCAGAGCCCGCCGTGGAGAAAGCGCCCGAGCCCGCCCCTGCTCCTAAGTCGCAGCCGGCAACACCCGAGGTTCAAAAGGTCCAGGCGACCGTCATTGAGCCCGAGCCTGCACCTGCACCTCAGCCCGAGCCGCAGGTCACCAAGCCCGCACCCGAGACGAGCGCCCGTCGCGATAAGCTCACCGGCAAGACCAAGGCCATCGAGCGCCATCGCCCCGGTCGCGTGCGCATGGGCCTGGGCCTGATCGGCCTGGGTCTTAAGACGCTCATTACCGGCAAGACGAAATAGTCGTTTGTAGAAGCAGTTTGTAAAAGCGCCCCGCATTTGAGGAAAGCCTCGGATGCGGGGCGCTTTTCCCTGCTACCATGGTGCGGACAACAACGCGAATGACAGGCAGGGATATGAAGCTCACCATAGAATCGATGACCTACGGCGCCGACGGACTGGCGCACGCCGACAACGGCAAGGCCGTCTTTGTGCAGGGCGCCGTGGCAGGCGACACCGTCGAGGCCGAGGTCGTACAGGACGGCAAGTCGTTCATGCGCGCCCGCACCACCGAGATTCTGGAGCCAAGCCCCGATCGCATCCAGCCCCCCTGCCCCTTCGTTGGCATCTGCGGCGGCTGCTCGTGGGGCAATCTCTCACGCACGGCACAGCTCGCCGCCAAGGAGCAAAACCTGCGCTCCGCGCTCGAGCGCATCGGCAAGTTCGCTCCTGAGCAGGTCGATGAGTTGGTACAGCCCATCCGCCACACCAAGGACGACTGGGGCTACCGCAATAAAATCGAGCTCGAACCGACCGTCGTCAACGGTCGCGTGCGCCTTGGCATGCACGGTGTCGACCCCAGCAAAATCGTGACCGTCGATGCGTGTCCGCTGTTCGATAAACGTTTCCCGAAGGCGCTCAAATCGGTCGTCGGCGCGCTCAACTATCTAAGCGGCAGCCATGACCTGGGCCTCGAACGCGTGGGCATTCGCGCATCGCGCCGCACCAAGGCACTCGAGGTCGCACTCTGGACGCCCACAGGCTCTTTTCCGCGCTCGCAGGTCTCCCGCGTGCTGGCGGACGCCGCTCATCCCACGAGCATCGTGCGTGTGATGAGCAAGGGCGAAAAGAAGGCCCGCCGTGTCTCCAAAGTCGAGATGCTCGCCGGCGAGGGCTCGTGGACCGAGAATATCGCCGAAGGCCAGATGCGCTTATCTGCCCCGTCGTTTTTCCAGGTCAATACCAAGGGCGCCGAGATTTTGATTGAGCTCGTTATGGACGCCCTCGACCCGCAGGAAGACGAGCTGGCCGTGGACCTGTACTGCGGTGCCGGCACCTTTACCCTGCCGCTCGCCCGCCGCTGCGACTTTGTTGCCGCCGTCGAGGCCTATGGCCCGGCCGTGCGCGATCTGCGTCGCAACCTGGAGATCAACAAGCTCGATAACGTCGATGTCATCGGCGGCGACGCGGTGCGCGAGTTCCCCGATCAGGACGCCGATGTCCTGGTAGTCGATCCGCCGCGCGCAGGATTGGCGCCCGAGGCGATAGACCTCATCGCGAGCACGAGCGCCCGCGATGTCGCCTACGTGAGCTGCGATCCGGCCACCCTGGCGCGCGACCTCAAACGCTTTGTCGAGGAGGGTACCTTCTCCCCCGTCAAGATCACGCCGGTCGACCTATTCCCGCAAACCTTCCACTGCGAAACCGTCGTCCACCTCAGGCGCAACTAACCGCATGATGAGAGCGGGCCCGCGTGCGTAGCTGCACGCGGGCCCGCTTTATTCGGTCGATGCAACGCTGGCAAAAGTCATCGCTGCACTCACGGGCAGCCAGAACAACAACGGCAGCAAGTAGCGCATCGACTCGGTCGTGTACGACGTCGGCGAGATCCAAAGAACAAGGTTTGCCGCGACGAGCGGTGCAAGCAGATAGAGCTTCTGGGGCGCACGACGTTTTATCTCCAGCAGCAGAAACGCCATACCCCAGGTCGACCAAAGCGCCTTGGCGCCGACAAGCATGCCGACCGGCGTCGACTGAAACCATGCGACGAGCGACTCGACACTGCGGCCCAAGGTCGCATCGGACCAGCTCAATCCCAGGTCCCGCGAGCGGGGAAACACATGGCTCACGTTGTGCCCGTCGACAGGAGTCACATAGGGCGATATGGCCTCGCTTCCCGCCACCGGCATGGCATACCAGCCAATCTGCACTCCCAGATACGCCTCGAGATAACAAAGTGGATGATGTAGGAACCCCGCTACCCACGCGCCAAAATAGGCTGCAAAATCGAGCTCGTCGGCCTTACCAAACGTGGGGTCTTTAACGGAGTCGGTTAAAAACCACGTGTAGTTGTTCTTACCATCCTCCCCGATGGCGCGCTCGATCTCTTGACGCTGCCATTCCGGAAGCTCGTCCCCGTGGTCACGCATCAGCAGCGCGGACTGCTGAAACATAAGACCGTAGACCTCCTGCTTGCCACCAGGTTCGCACCCCAAAGCGGGAAGCACGGCCCTGGGCATAAGGACCGTCATAAACAGAGAAGCGCCGACCGCCATTGCCGCAACGACAACTCGCCCGCGCCGACCCGTTACCTTGAAGAACACGACAACCAGGACAATCAGCACGAGAATCAGGCCGGTCTTACGCGTCAACGAAACCAGAAGCAGAAGTGCAACGTATACAGCAAGGAAACCGGGAGCCCTCAGGAGTTGCCCCCTTGAGCGCATAACCTCAATGGAGGCAACCGAGAACAGCAGGAAAAACGGCGGGAAGGTGGCATCCTTCGCCATGGCCGAGGCATAAATGGGAAGGTGCCAATACAGGCACAGAAGCGCCAGCAGTGCCAGGCAAACGCCACGTCCGCCGCCCATGCGGCGTACCAAAACAAGGCAACACGCCAAGGCACACGCCGTCAGAAACGCCTGTACCAGACAGAAGGCGTACACCCCAGCATCAACGCTTCCCAGCATACGGCCCAGGTCGGTAAACCATCCGTACAGATAGGTATCAAGTATTGGATGGTGATCGGTAACGGCGCCCTCCGACAACGCGTTGGGCAGTCCGTTGTACTGTAAGAGCTGCTGGCGAGTATCCCACCAGATCACGCCCGGGAACAGCAGGACCAGCAGCGGGGCCCAACAGGCGTAGATGATTGCGCCCAGTTTTATGATGCCGCCGCATGCGTACGTCTGTGGGATGCCAGAGAACGCCATGTCGCACAAGTTGTCAAACCATCCAGCATGGTCTTGCCGAGGGACGTCAACAATACCCTTGCGTCCCGCCAGAAACCTCTCGATCAGATAGTCGCCAAGCATAAACGCTACGCAGAAAAAGGCCATGTGCCCCAAGACATGGACCAAGTAGATAGGGCTGCAAGAGAATCCCACGGTATCGCGAAACATATCCGCGATGGTCGCGAGCATCGCCAAGATGCCCGCGACCATCAGCATGTCGCGATTCTGTTTTAATCGCTCCACCGGCATGCGCTTAGTGCTTTACCGGTGCGCCGCAATGTGGGCAGAATTGAGAATCGGGCGTAAGCGGGCTTCCGCACGAGCTACAGAATCGCGGCGCATCCGAGGGCGCAGGAGCCTGCTGCGGCTGGGCCTGAGTCTGCTGTCCGACGAAATTCTGCGGCATCGTCTGCTGAGACGCTGTATATGCGGTGTTATTCGCAACCGCCGCATATGCCTTAGAGTGTTTGCGCGTGCGAATGACAAAGAAGCCGCCAACGCCCGCAGCAAGAAGAATCGCAACTACAACGACAATGATAATTGGGTTGAACGAGGATGAGCTGTCTTCCTTTTGCGAATCGGCCACAAGGGATTGCTGGGAGATGCCACTCTTGTAGACATCGATCCTAAAGCCGTCATCCTTATTATCTTGAACGGCATAAATCAATGAGCAGTCCTTCGAGAACCACGCAGACCCCAAGTAGCCGTCGTCGCCTACGCGGTCGTATTCCAGCGAACCCCTCAAATTGATCTGAGAATGAGCGCCCGTCTTTGTATCGATCAGATACAACAGATTGTTATCGTTGTCGTCCGAACCATTGGCCAATGCAAACCTGCCGTCATTCGATAGAGCACCATATTCATCTTCACTCATAAAGGGGAGATCATTAGGGTACTTAGTCCTCCATTTTGTTTCGCCTGTCTTGTTATCGACGACAATCATTTCAAGGCTTTCCAGCTCAGAAGAGCTGGAGCCAAGTCCATCACAGTTTTCGTTATACAAGCCAAGAACGAGCGATCCGTCCTGATTAAGCGAGTTATGTTCCAGGTTGCTGTAGTAGATAGAGGTTGCGTCGCCTTTTTTCGAGACATAGCAGCTCGAACCGACAGCAGCGCCGTCATCGTTAACGACAACCGTATTGCCCGCCCTGTCAAATTCAGACGTGTTGACGGCTTCCTTGTCCTTCAGGTCGAGCGTTACCACGTCGTAGTACGAATGTGAATCGTAATCGTCGCCGCAATAATCTCGTATAACGTAGCCGTATTTGCCGTCATTTGAAATCCAAGCAGGGCCATCCAAAGAGTAGTCATCGGATGACGTAAATTCGTATTTAGTCGTTGTATTGCTGTTCTTAAAATCAACTACGCTAAAAACCGCGTAATAATCCTCTGAACGCGAATCATATACTAGGGATGTTATAAACAGTGATTTATTGTCCTTAGATATTTGAAGCCTGACATCGCCATCATCGTCATCAAGCACGTCAGATGGAACCGCGGAGCCCAGCGGATATTCTTCTGACTTGTCATCGGACAGATCATATGCAATTACGGAATCGTTCGCTCTATTGAAACAGTAAAAGGTCTTTTCGTCGGCTGAAAAGCAGTATGCATTTTTATAGTCATCACTCTCGGAATCAATATCCACTATGGTGCGAGACCAATCCTCGGTGTCTAGTAAATAGAACTTTTCTTCAGATGTATCCCCGTACAGCACATACCTTCCAGAAGGCGAACGGTTTACATATATCGAATTCTCAAGCTCATACGTGTCCTTGAGCTCGGGCGTGGGAACGTCGGCAGCGTAGGCACCGAGCGGCGCCACGACAAGACTGGCAGCCAGTGCAAGGCCGGCCGTAAGGAGCATCCCCCATTTCATTTTTCTCGTTCTTGGCATGGTTGCCCCTTTCGATTGAGAGGTGAGTATGACCTGAGACTACGCTAAGCCCGAAAAATCAAAATGTGTTGCGCAACAAATCTCAGCGTGCAAAAAAGTCGGTGGCGCATGATGAAAATGGGACGGGGACTAAATAATCATTCGGTACACAATGATTATTTAGTCCCCGTCCCAGAAAAATCACTGATGGTTGACGGGAGCACCGCAGTTTTGGCAGAAGGATGCATTTGCTTCCAACATTGATCCGCACTGAGCGCAAAAATGAGCGAGCTCAACTGGCTGAGCATCATCGACCATGGTTGACACCTGCTGCGCCGGCGGGACCTGCTGCACGGGAGGCATTTGCTGGTACGAATTGGACTGCGGAGGCTGAGGCTTATTCGACGATTCCTTGTTCAAGATAACAGAAAAGGCGACAGCCGCGACACCACCAAATACAACGAGCAAAACGAGAAGATCGAATACCCTAAGGCCTATCATCGCAAATCAGCTCCTCATGTAGCGAAAGATGACGGATGCCGAGATTTTATCGCCGCGCCGCAAGCCCCTCCTAGTGCGCAACACCCATCCACCCTGCATGATTTTCTGGGGCGGGGATCAAAATCATTGGGGAATGGTGCGTGGCAAGTGGGGGTCTTCGGGGTATAAGACGGCTAATTGTATGCCGCCCTATGAAAGGAACCCTTATGCCCAGCGTTGCCGTTCTTGCCGCCGATGGCTTTGAAACGATTGAATGCCTGACCATGGTCGATGTCATGCGTCGCGGCGGCGTGCGCGCCACGCTCGTGTCGATCATGCCCACGCGCGAGGTCGTAAGCTCGCTGCAGATTCCCGTAACCTGCGACGCACTCTTTGACGAGATTAACTTTGACGAGTATGACTGCGTCGTGCTGCCCGGCGGTCTGCCCGGTGCCACCAACCTGCGCGCCGACCAGCGCGTCTGCGACGTAGTCTGCGAGTTCGCCGCGACCAAACATGTTGCCGCCATCTGCGCCGCCCCGTTTATCTTGGGCGAGCTTGACCTGCTCGAGGGACGCCATGCCACGTGCTTCCCCGGCTTTGAGAAGAGCTTCCCCGAGGGTGCCTATACCGGCGACAAGGTCACGCACGACGGCAACATCATCACCGCCAGCGGCATGGCCCAGTCGCTCCCCTTTGCGCTTGAGCTGCTGCGCACAATCGCCGGCGACAAGGCCGTCGAGAAGGTTGCCGAGGGCATTCAGCTATGATTTTGGCCTCGCAATCACCGCGCCGCATCGAGTTGATGCGCGAAGCGGGCTACGACATCCGCGTCATTCCCGCTGACATCGACGAGACTCCTTTTGATGACGAAGCCCCGCTTACGCTTGTCGAGCGCTTAGCTCGCGCTAAGGCTGCCGCCGTTGCCGCCGAGCACGCCGAGCCCAATGAGCTGACCATCGCGGCCGACACCATCGTCACCTTCGATGGCAAGATTTTGGGTAAGCCGGCAAACGAGGACGAAGCCCGCACCATGCTCCACGAGCTCTCGGGGCGCACGCACCAGGTCGCAACCGGCGTCTGTATCGTCAGAGCCGGAGACGTCACAGCCCCGCACGCCGCCGAGAGCCTGTCGTTTGTCGATGTTACCGACGTGACGTTCTATGAGCTCACCGACGAGCAGATTGAGCGCTACGTCGCCTCAGGCGAGCCCATGGACAAAGCCGGCGCCTACGGCATCCAGGGCGTCGGCGGGCGCATGCTCGTGCATGATATTTCGGGCGACTTCTACAACGTGGTGGGCCTGCCCATCGCTCGCGTCGCGCGCGCGATTCAAAAACTATCGTAATTGCATCTGGCGCTGGGTATCCCCCAGCGCCTACAATTTTGGCGTACCGTACGGATCCCGACCGGGCATAAGGCCCGGCGGAAAACCGATAGGAGTAAAACATGGATACACTGCTTGAGGCCATTGACGTTTGCGATGTCGATGGCTTTTGCTTTGGCAACTATACGGACGAGGAGGCCGGCACTGGTTGCACCGTAATCGTAGCACCCGAGGGCGCCACCGGCGGTGTTGACGTTCGCGGCGGTGCCCCGGCATCGCGCGAGACCGACCTGCTGCGTCCCGAGAACACCGTGGACAAGGTCCACGCCGTCTGCCTTTCGGGTGGATCGGCCTTTGGTCTGGAGGCCGCAAGCGGCGTCGCCCGCGAACTCGAGAGCCGCGGCATCGGGCTTCCCGTCGGCCCCACGCAGGTGCCCATCGTATGCTCCAGCTGCATCTTCGACCTCGCCTTTGGCGACCCCACCGTACGCCCCGACATTAAGGCTGGCATCTCCGCCGTGCGTGAGGCGCTCGACAACGCCCCCACCACGCTCGAGCAGGGCAATGTAGGTGCCGGCACCGGTGCCACCGTAGGCAAGCTCATGGGCCCCGCCACCTGCATGAAGGCCGGCCTAGGCGCTGCCGCCGTGGCACTCGGTCCTGTTAAGGTGGGTGCCGTGGTCTCGGTCAACGCCTGCGGCAACGTCGTCGACCCCTTCACCGGTGAATGGGTCGCTGGCATGCGCGCTGCAGCAGATAGCGACCAGATCGTCGACATGGAGCTCGCAGCCTTTGCCGCCGCCGGTTCTATGCAAATGCCGCTCGACCGCACCAACACCACCATCAGCTGCATCGTCACCAACGTTGAGCTCACCAAGGCTCAGGCCACCAAGGTTTCCCAGATGGCCGCAGACGCCTATGCGCACGCCATCCGCCCCACGCACACCACGAACGACGGCGACACCATCTACACCCTCGCCAGCGGCAAACTAGACGCTCAGACAAGCGCCACCGTTCCCCTAGACCTGCTGGGCATGCTCGCCGTAAGGGCCCTACAGACCGCCATCGTAAACGGAGCCAAAACCGCCAAAACCTCCCACGGCATCCCCGGTGCCGCGAAGTAACCTAACCTGACCGGTTGCCCGGTGGGTCTTGGTTATCTTTGCTGCTCTACAGTCCTGGCTCGCACGAAGAGCACATTAAGTGCTCTTCGGCTCGTGCGGAACTCGCGACAAACATAACCAAGACCCACCGGGCAACCTACTCAACAAGATTCCTTTCAGCCCAGGCCCCTGTGTACCGCGCGTCTAAGATCTTCAAATTCAGCTTGCTGACATAAAGCGAGACATAGCAGAGGACCCCTGGTCCTTAACTTGATACGAGTTCCGCACGCAAAGGAGGCGCCAGTGGCGCCTCCGTCTTGCGCAGGACTGTTCGAAGTAGCAAGTTAAGGACCAGGGGTCCCCGTTACCCGAGCGTTTTTGTGCTAGTTGAATTTGAAGATCTTTGAGGCAAGATGATATAGGCCGAGTGTGGTTTTGTCTCCGGCCCGTCCATGCAGGTTGGTAAAGAAACCGACCACGCCGTAGCGAGCGCGACGATACATGCGCTCGTCGTACTCCTTCAGGTCCTTCCACAACGTCTTCAGGCGCTCATCGGCACAATCTTCCTCAGAAAGCTTGGTGAGCACCGAGCAAATCGCCATCATCATGGTGAAGTAGCCCATCATGTACGAACGCAGACGCGAGGACTCAACGTCCTGGTACAGGTGGAACGATTCCATCATGATGCGCGTTACGCGGAACTGCTGACCCAGGCGCTTGACCATCGTGGCCTCATTGACGCTCTGGCCCTCGCGACCGATAAAGTAGCGATAGAGGTCGATGTCGGCGTAGTACATGGTCTTGCAGCGCGGCAGCGGCACGTATGCGTAGATATTATCCACGTAGAACGTGTGTGCCGGCATAGGCAGATTGGACTCGCGCAGCACATCGGTGCGATAGCACAGGCTGTGCATAAGCAGGTTCTGATCGGGACGGAAGTGTCCGATCTGGTCCCAAGAGAAAATCTTTTTGCGCGGCAGGGCAAACTTGTAGCCAATAGCGGTATGCGTGCCCTCGTAAACCTTCTCGTACACGTAGTTCGAGATAAACAGGTCGACGCGCTGGTCGCGCTCCTCAAAGCCACGCAGAATCGACAGCATAGTCGAGAGCGCCGCACCGTCGAGCCAGTCGTCCGAGTCAACGACCTTGTAATAGGTGCCCTGTGCCTCGCGCAGGCCCGAAAGCACAGCAATGCCGTGTCCACCATTCTCCTGGTGCACCGCGCGGATGATTCCGGGATAACGGGCCTCCCACTCGTCGGCCTTGGCGGCCGTCTCGTCCTTGGAGCCGTCGTCCACCACGATAATCTCGATATCGGTGGCGTAATTGCTCCCCTCCAAGATGGAGGTGATGCAATGGTCCATATCCTTGGCGGCGTTATATGAGGGAATACCGAATGTTATGACTTTATGCATGGCAGGCGATAATCTCATCCGAAAGATCGAGGGCAGAATTGGTCACGGCATCCATATCGTAGTAACGATACTCGGCCAGACGACCCACCGGGTGGAAGTTCGTCAGGTTCTGGACGCGCTCAAGATAGCGCTCGTAGAGCTCACGGTTCTCGGGCTCCAGGATAGCGTAGTACGGCGTCTCGCCCGAACCGGGCGTATATGCCTTGGAGTACTCCTTCATGATGGTGGTCTTGCCGGCCAAAACCTGACCGGTCATGTTCTTGAACTCGGTGATGCGCGTATAGTCCTCGCTCGTGGTGTAGTTGACGGTGCCCACGGGCTGGAACTGGTCCATATCGAGCGTCTCGAACTTCATATCGAGCGTGCGGTACGGCAGCGCGCCCAGGTCGAGGTTGAACAGCTCGTCGAGTGGACCGGTGTAGACGATCTCGCCACCATAGACCTTGCCGTCGATCTTGACGGTGGTCTCGTCGATTTCAAAGAGGTCACGGGCGTCTACGTCACAGAATACGTCGATCAGATCGTGATCGAGCATATGCTCGAACAGCGCGGTATAGCCGTCCTGCGGCATGCCCTGGAAAGGAGCCTGCGGGAAGTAGCGATCGTCATCGCCCACAAAGACGGGAACGCGGCCGGTGATCGAGGGGTCGATCTGGTCGGGCGTCTGGCCCCACTGCTTCATGGTGTAATGCAAAAAGACGTTCTCGTAGACATAATCGGCGACCTCGGCAAGATCCGGGTCGTTCTTCTTGCGCAGCTCCATAATGGGCACCTTGACGTCCTTGCCAAAGGTCTCCACGAGCTTTTGGTACAGCTCCTCGCCGCGCTCATCGCCAAAGGCGAGCTTAAGGCTCGCATGGTTAAAGGGCACAGGCATAAGGGTACCGTTGATGTTGGCGAGCACCTTGTGCTGGTAGTCCGTCCACTTGGTAAAGCGCGACAGGAAGTTATGGACGCGCTCGTTAAAAGTGTGATAGATGTGCGGACCGTACTCGTGGACCAGGATTCCCGCCTCGTCAGTGCAGTCGAAGGCATTGCCTGCAATGTGACTACGGCGCTCCAAAACGGCAACACGATAGCCGTTGGTTTCGGCAAGACGGCGGGCGCAAACGGCACCGGCATAACCGGCGCCGACAACGATCATGTCGTACGCACCGGCATTAAAGCCTTCAGGCAGGCCTGAGGTAATCTGCATCGATACTCCTTGTCAAAAGCCACACGCTTTTTAACTGGGCTTTTTCTCGAACATATGTCGAGACATATTTATCAGAGCGATTATAGCGCTAATGCGTCCTATAATGAGCTTGCCACACAAGGAAAGCTCAAGCACCGCGGCGTACATAATTGAAAGGTAAACCCGCTAGCAGCGGGTTTATTCGTGTACAGCCGAGGGCCTGGAGCTTAGCGAAACGCTTGTAAGGAGTATCATGAGCGATTTCCTAAACCGTATGAAGTCTGCCGCCAAGGCCGACCTTAAGACCATCGTCCTGCCCGAGGGCGAGGATCCGCGCACCATCGTCGCGGCAAACAAAATCATCGAGGAGGGCCTGGCAAAGCTCGTCATCCTGGGCAACCCCGACGAGATCGACGTTCCCGGCGCTACCGTCATCGACCCGCGCAACGCCGAGAAGCACGAGGAGTACGCACAGAAGTTTGCCGAGCTCCGCGCCAAGAAGGGCGTTACCATCGAGCAGGCTCGCGCCCAGGTGATGGACGCCACCTACTTTGGCACCATGATGGTCAAGATGGGCGACGCCGACGGCCTGGTCTCCGGCGCCTGCCACTCCACCGCCGACACTCTGCGCCCCGCGCTGCAGATTCTCAAGACCGCTCCGGGCACCAAGCTGGTCTCGGCCTTCTTCGTGATGTGCACCGACACCCCGCAGTTCGGTACCGACGGCACGCTGATCTTCGCCGACTGCGGCCTTAACATCAACCCGTCCTCTGACGAGCTCTCCGAGATCGCCATCGCCTCTGCCCACTCCTGGTCCACCTTCATGGGCAACGTCGAGCCGCACGTGGCCATGCTCTCCTACTCCACCATGGGCTCCGCCGGCGGCGAGGTCGCCAAGAAGGTCCAGGAGGCCGTGAAGTTCTGCCAGGAGAAGGCCCCCGAGCTCGCCATCGATGGCGACCTGCAGCTCGATGCCGCCATCGTCCCCACCGTCGCCCAGCTCAAGGCTCCCGGCTCCTCCGTCGCCGGTAAGGCCAACGTGCTCGTGTTCCCCGACCTCGAGGCCGGCAACATCGGCTACAAGCTGGTCCAGCGCTTCGCCGGTGCCGACGCCTACGGCCCCATCCTGCAGGGCATCGCCAAGCCGGTCAACGACCTGTCGCGCGGCTGCTCTGCCGACGACATCGTGGGTGTCGTGGCCATCACCGCCGTCCAGGCTCAGATGGCTGAATAGCGGACTTATCCCCTCGGGACCCTACAGGGTAAAGCTCTGAAAACGTCCTCGGACATGCATGAAACCCCCGCTGCGCACTTCGTGCGGCGGGGGTTTCATGCGTCCTGCGGAATGTTTTCAGAGCTTTACCCTGTAGGGTCCCTGCCGCTACGTTGCAATCAGGGCATCTGAAGTGGACGGCGGCTTGGCTACGAGCTGGGGCTGAGAATCTGAATGATCGGGTGCCGTTGCTGGGAGCGCAGGCGTTGCCGGCGATGATCACTTTGGGACTGGAATTTCCGCCTGCTCGTAAAAAGGCCTCCGGAGCTGTTGCTCTGGAGGCCTTTTTGTCAATTACAGACGAATACATTAGTTGTTCTTGGTCAGGCGTTCGACGTCGTGAGCGATCATGTATTCCTCGTCGGTGGGGATGACCATGACCGTGACGGCGGAACCGGCGGCGCTGATGACCTGCGGGCCGTTGCCCACGGCCTCGCGGTTCTTGTTGTTGTCGATGCGCACGCCCAGCCACTCAAAGCAGTCGCAGAAGGCCTTGCGGATCGACCAGTCGTTCTCGCCAATGCCGGCGGTAAAGGTAATGGTGTCCACGCCCGCCATGGAAGCGATCATGGAGCCGGCCTGCTGCATGGCCTTGTATGCGAACATATCGAAGGCGAGCAGGCAGCGCTCGTCGCCCTCAGAGGCGCGCGTACGAATGTCGCGGGCGTCGTTGGAGATGCCCGAGATGGCAAGCAGGCCAGACTGCTTGTTCATCATGTCGTCGACTTCCTGGTAGCTGTAGCCGCCCTCGCGCTGCAGGTAGCACACGGTAGCAGGGTCGATGGAGCCGCAGCGGGTACCCATCATCAGACCGTCAAGCGGCGTGAGGCCCATCGTGGTATCACGGCAGACGCCGTCCTCGATGGCGGCAAGCGAGGCGCCGTTGCCCAAATGGCACGAGAGCAGGCGGTGGCAGCGCGAGCCCAGGATCTCCTTGGCCATCATCCACTCGTAGCGGTGACTCGTACCGTGGGCGCCGTACTTGCGCACGTGGTACTTATCGCACACATCCTTGGGCAGGGCGTAGGTGTAGGCGACCTCGGGCATGGTCATGTGGAACGAGGTGTCGAAGACGGCCACGTTGGGCAGCTCCGGATACTTCTCGCGGCAATATTCGATTGCCGCGGCCTCGCCGTAATTGTGCAGCGGGGCGAGCGGGGCCACCTCAAGGATCTTAGCCATGACCTCATCGTCGACGACCGCGGAATCATCGAAGTGCCAGCCACCCTGAACGATACGGTGGCCGATGCCATCGATCGTAAAGTCGGTCTTCTCGAGCTCCTCGAGCACGCGCGCAATGGCGCAGCGATGATCAGGAAAAGGAATCTCCTCGGTCTGCTTGGCACCACCGTTCTCGGAGTGGCCAAAGATGCCCATCTCCGAGCCGATACGCTCGCAGTTACCCTTGGCGAAAACCTCGCGGGTATCGGTATCCAAAAGCTGATATTTAAGGCTCGAGCTGCCGGCGTTGACAACAAGTACGTTCATGAGACTCCTTCGTGATTACAGTACGGTCGGCAAACCTATAAGGCGGCCGTACCCTTAATAAGAAGTTATCAGAATCCAATAAATATCTATTAAACTCTTCGCCCAAAGAGCATAAAAGGGGGCTGAACGGCACAAGGCCATCCAGTCCCCTCCCCTTGCATCGATTACTTACCGCTGACGATGCGCTCGACGTCGGAAGCGATCATGAACTCCTCATCCGTGGGGATGACGAAGATCTTGACCTTGGAATCCTTGGCGGACAGGCACCAAGCGCCGTCGCCACGCAGGGCGTTACGGGCATGGTCCATCTTAACGCCCATAAAGGCCAGACGATCGGCCACGCCAGCGCGGACAGCCGGAGCGTGCTCGCCGATGCCGGCGGTAAAGACCAGGGTGTCCATGCCGCACATGGAAGTGGCCATCTCGGCAGCCTTGGCGGCAATCTTGTAGACGAACATATCGAAGGCGAGCTGGGCCTCGGGGTCGCCGGCAGCGGCGAGCTCCTCGACATTGCGGCAGTCGTTGGTCTTGCCGCCGGTCACGGCCATGAGGCCGGACTTCTTGTTCATCATCTCGTCGACCTCATCGAAGGTGTAGCCGCCTTCGCGCTGCAGGTAGCACACGGTGGCAGGGTCGATGGAGCCGCAGCGGGTGCCCATCATGACACCGTCGAGCGGCGTCAAGCCCATGGTGGTGTCCATGCACTTGCCGTCCTCGATGGCGCACAGGGAAGCGCCGGAACCGATGTGGCACACGATGACCTTGCGAGCCTCGCCGTTGGTCATCTCGGCAACCTTCTTGGAGATGTAGCGGTAGCTGGTGCCGTGGGCGCCGTACTTACGGATGTGCAGCTTGTCGCAGACGTCCTTGGGCAGGGCGTAGGTCTTGGCGACCTCAGGCATATTGAAGTGGAAAGCAGTGTCGTAGACCGTGACGTTGGGCAGGTCGGGATACTGCTCCAGGCAGTACTCAATAACGTTGGCCTCGGGGTTGTTGTGCAGCGGGGCGAGCGGAGCGACCTCGCGGATCTTGGCGAGAACGTCCTCGTCAACGAGGGAGGAATCGCCGAAGTACCAACCGCCCTGAACGATACGGTGGCCGATGCCCTCGATCTTGACGCCGTTGGCCTCAAGGTCCTTCAGGACGACCTCGATGGCGACCTTGTGGTCGGGGAACTCGATGTTCTCGGTCACCTTCTTGGAGCCGTTGGCAGCGTGGGTGAAGGTACCGCCGGTAAAGCAGACGCGCTCGCAGGAGCCCTTTGCGGACACCTTGTGGGACTTGGTATCGATGACCTGATACTTAAGGGTCGAAGATCCCGCGTTGACGACCAGAACGTTCATGTGTCTCCCTACTAACAGGCGGTGTGGCGCCGCCAGGTTACATACGCTTCAATAATAAACCCAAACGCCCTCGCGCTCGGGTTTATTGCGTTGATATATAAGTTATCGATGCCTGGTCGCTCATGACCTTTGACTTGTAAGGCGAAATAGCGCGGGGACATACGCCAGAGAAGAAATCCCAAGCGCAACAAGCAGCACAACCCGAATACCCACAACGCTACTCAACACAGCATTGAGCAGATAGAAAAGAACGGCGCCCACCGCCACCATCTGGCTTTGAACCGAAATCAGCGAACATCGCATCGAAGAATCGGCAGCATTTTGAAAAATTGAGTATTTGATTGGGGCAAACAACGAGTACGCAACCGTCTGCAGCACATAGAACACGGGCAGCAAATTAACCGGAGTAAGGGGAATCAAAAACAAAGCTGTCAATGCTGAGCGAATGATGCCGCAAATACGCGCAAAACGGCCCTTGTCGACACGAGCAATCACACTGGGCACAATAAACCCTATGGAGGCGGAGACAAGGAGCTGGATCGCAATGGTCACGCCCGAAGCGACGGCATTCATTCCGCGGCTTGCAAGCAACAGCGAGAAAAAGTCTTCCAGAGCGACGAAGGCAAATGCCTGAGAACAGTCCATGATGAACGCTGACCGAAGAACGCCATTACCCGCAATAGCGGCACCGATCATCTTCGGGCTCATTCCACGCTCAGGTGTCGTCGCAGTGCCCCCTCTTCGCATCTCAGGAATGCAGACAACGACAACCAACGTCAACACCATTGCGATGATATCTGCCGAAAGACCAATGAGGTATGCACCGACGGACGAAATGAAACCACCCACACAAGCGGAGAGGGCATAAGACGCATAGAAGACAAATCGCTCAACGACATTAAGTCTTACGAGCTGGTCCTGAGAGACGCTGTCAATGTAAATCGCTTCGATGGATCCGCTCACACATGCAACGGCAAAACCCTTGAGAGCGAACGCACCAATTAAAAGCAGAGGAGATCGGACGAGAAGCAGGGCGGAATAGTACCCAAGCATTCCCACAATGCCAACGAGGCCGCTCACCTTTCGTCCAAACCTGTCAGCAATATAGCCAGTGGGAACTTCAAGGATGAACTTACTCACTTGATATGCAATCATCATGCTAGAAATCGCTACCATCGAAAGCCCGACGAACTCAAGGTAGACAGTTAGAAAATACAAGATGGTGCTGAAGTTCGACAGAAAAACGAACGTCATATAAAGCAAAACCGTACGGTTTTTCATGCTTCGCCCTCCAAGAGTCAATAATCTAAATCGGAATCTTGGAAAAGTATGAAAGCGAAGCCGTCAACCATGCGTTACGAAGCGTCAATATTCACTTGACGACGCGATGTCAAATAGTCTCACGAAGCGAGATGGCGCAATAGGTGAAGGAAAACCGTCTGGTGTCGATCAGTCCAGGAATTTTGCCGATAGCAAAAGTAGATAGGCAGAGTTACGTCACGCGATCCTTCAATGGAACACTCGCTCACTTCTGATCCATCCGATGCGAGAGAGGACCCAGACAAACTCAATATCAATCCCCCGGCCTGAAGAAACTCAACCTGAGCCCTGCTTCCGTATTCGACATCACGGAAGCGGAAATTAACGAGCTGGGCTTCGGGACAGTGGTTGATTGCATTGAGACAGGGGGACAAATTTATTGGAACAGCGAGCCTTCCGCCCAGTAGCTCACGAATGGTCATAGCGTCCACAGATTGATGGCCCGCCGGGCACGAAAGAACCTTGAGCTCCCTTTCGCCCAAGTATTTCGAAGAAAGGGCGCTGTCCCGTGGTTCTTCAAATGAGATGGCTGCATCCGAAATACCAAGCATGAGCGACTCAAAACATGTTGCAGTTGGCTGATGCCACACATCGAGGTGGATCTGAGGATGCAAGCGCTCAAACGAGTCATACCAGTTTTCAGCAAAAAGGCGCCCCCGTCCATGAAGGCAAGGGGCGTAAAGACGAAAGTGGCCGTCGGGCGAAACGCCATCGCCCCTCGATTGAGCGTACTTTTTGAGATCGTCGACTTGCGCCAGGATCACGCGTGCACGACGCGCAAATTCTCTGCCCGCCGGAGACAAAACAGCCTCCGCCGCCGATCGGTCGAGCAAAACAATCTGATACTCAGATTCCAACTTTTTGATTGCCGACGAAACGGCCTGCGGGCTCACATGAACGGCGCGAGCTGCCTTGCGCACGCCGCCATAGTTCGCTACCGCTTGAAGGTATTCGAGTTGAGAAAGCTGCATAGATTACTCCAAAGGCAGCCAAGTCGACGGGCTACGCGCCCTCAGATGAGGTTCTCGCCCAGGTTTTTGCCGCCGAGGACATGCATGTGGAAGTGCATGACGGTCTGGCCGGCATTGACGCCCTTGTTGGAGATGACGCGGAAACCGTCCTCCAGACCCTTGGCCTTGGCGACCTCCTGGATGGCGTGAGCCATGGCGCCCATGGTCTCGGCCGGCACGTTGTCGGCGATGTCGCTGTAGTGCTTCTTTGGGATCACGAGCGTGTGGACCGGCGCCTGGGGGTTGAGGTCGTCGAACGCGATGACCTGGTCGTCCTCATAGACAACGGTCGAGGGGATCTCGTGGTTGGCAATTTTGCAGAAGATGCAATCACACATGGCTGGTTCCTTTCTCACAGACCAAGGTAATTATATTTGGTCGGGATGGTTAGAACGAGAGACTGTCGTCGGTGTTGGCGGCTTCGCCGTCGGCGAGCACGTCGTTGCCGTCGACGTCCTTAAGGAGCACCGAGACCTTCTGCTCGGCATCGGACAAGCGGGTGCGCAGGCTTTTGAGGAGCTCGACGCCGCGGGTATAGCTCTCGAGCGACTCCTCGAGCTCCATATCGCCCGACTCAAGACTGCGGATAATGAGCTCCAACTCCTGAGAAGCCTGCTTGTACGTAAGCTGCTCAACCGGGGTCTTCTCTGCCATATCTGTTTCCTTCCCTAAGGGTCTATCACTGTGAAACGCGGCCTACTCGACCGCATTGACGGTTGCCGACACGTTGCCGTCCGCCATGCGCACGCGGATGGCGTCGCCCGGCTTAAAGGTCTTGGCGCTCGTAGCCACACCATCATCGCTGTACGCGATGGAGTAACCGCGGGCAAGCACCTTGAGCGGCGACAAGGCATCGAGCGAGGCTGCCGCACGGCCCAGGTCGGATGCGGGTTTGCTGAGCATCGTACGTCCCTGATGCTCCAGACGGGAACTCGTGAGCGTGATCGCATGGCGCTTGCCATCGAGCCCCGAGGTGCTTGCGATCAAGCGCTCGGGCAGACGCTCGAAGTTGGAGCGGAAGGCCCCAACCGAGCGCGTTATGGCGCCGGACAGACGATCGGCCGTCAAGGCAAGCTCCGACTCGCGGCGCTCGACCATAAACGTTGGGTCGTTGAGGCACGGGCGGCACGCGGCTGCATCGAGCGCGTCGCCCAGACGAGCCGTATAGGTGTCCCAGGCACGACGACCGCGCTGGTCGAGCATTTCCAGATCGACCTGATCCGACCCAATCATCGAAGCCATCGCGGCGCCTAGACGCTGATGGCGCGTCTCGAGCACGTCGGCCAACTCCGTCATAGCCGGCGCCACCGATTCTGCCGCTGCCGTTGGCGTGGAGGCGCGACGGTCGCTCACCATGTCGCAGATCGAGGTATCGGGCTCATGCCCAATACCCGTCACCACAGGCACGGGACAAGCCGCCACCGCACGGGCAAGCTCCTCGTCGTTAAAGGTCATGAGGTCCTCAAAGGAACCGCCGCCGCGCACCAGCAAAATGCAATCGGGCGCCGGCGTAATGGCGGCGGCGCGGCGCAAGCCTTCAATAAGCTCCGCCGGCGCACCCTCGCCCTGGACCTTTGCACCCACGCAGACAAGCTCGACGAGCGGGTTGCGACGGCGCAGCGTACGCTTGACGTCGTCGATTACGGCGCCCGAAAGCGAGGTGACGACCGCCACGCGCGAGCAAAACACCGGGATGCGACGCTTGCGTGCCTCGTCCATCAGGCCCTCGCGGCGTAGCTTTTCGGCCAACTGAGCCACCTGCTGACGCAGCAAGCCCTCCCCCGCCAGCGAGAACGAGCGGGCGACGAAGCTCATGCGACCCGTGGGCTTGTAGAGATTGAAGCTGCCCTTAAAGCTCACCTGCATGCCGTCGCGCAAGTCGAAGGTACGCTTAAGGTAGGCGCCCTTCCAGATGATGCAGTCGACGGCCGCCGAGTCGTCCTTGATTTGGAAGTAGCAGTGGCCACTTCGGGCATTGGGACCGCGGAAACCCGTGACCTCGCCCAAAACGCTCAGCTGCGGAATGGCATCGAGCGCACCGGCAGCGATCTCCACCGCCTGACTCACGCTGAGCTCTTTGCGCTCCTGCTCGTCCGATCCGTCGAACTCGGCGGAAACGGCATTGCCGGTTAGATTCCAGCCTGCCACGCAGCCCCCTTTCGTCATCGTGCACATGGGCTCCGGCCCTGCGCTAATTCAAGTCCAACACATAGTACAGCGCCGCGGGGACACAAATCTCCGCGGCGCCTGTCAAGCCAATTCGTTATCGGTTGGAGTTTCTGTTGTAGCGAGCCATCAGGTAGAGCAGCTGAATGATCGAAGTGAGCGCTGCGGCCACGTAGGTGAGCGCGGCTGCCGTCAGCACTTTTTTGGCACCGTTGACCTGCTTGGAACTCATGCCCGACTGCTCGATATACGCCACGGCGCGGCGACTGGCATCGATCTCGACCGGCAGCGTAACCAGCTGGAACAGCACGCTAAACGAGAAGAAGATCAGCGCGAGGGTCGTGAGCCCCGCAATGTTCATGAACAGGCCCATGAGTAGCACGATGGTCCAAGTGTTCTGGGTAAAGTTGACGACCGGCACGAGGGCGGTGCGCACCTTCATCATGGCATAGCCGCTTTGACGCTGCGCGGCATGGCCCGCCTCGTGGCAGGCGACGGCAACGCTTGCGACCGACCCGCCCGAGCGGTTGGCATCCGACAGATACAGGTTGTTGTCCTGCGGGTTGTAATGATCGGTGAGCTCGCCGGCAACGCCCTTGATGCCCACGGCGCTACAACCGTTGGCGTCGAGCATGCGGCGAGCAACCGTGGCACCCGTATCGCCGTCCGAGCGCACCTTAGACCACGTCTTGTACGTCGAGTTGATATAGCTCTGCGCGGCAAGGCCAAGCACCGTGCAGACAAGAACAACCAGCAGGTACAGCGGGTCGATGCCAAAGCCGTAACCATAGTAATAGGGCATGCGAATTCCTCCGAATCGAGTTACACGTTGGAGGCATTCTACCCACTCAGCAGACTAGGCTTCCCTATAACAACTCAATCTTTCCGTCCTTCACGGTGAGTCCCATATTGCCGGAAAGCAGATCGTCCAGGCGCGAACCCACAAGCTCAAAACGCCAGCCTTCGCGCAGGGGGCTTTGCTCAGGATGCTCAATGTAGTCGGCCAAGTCATCGCGCGAGGCGATGACCGAGGTCGCCACGCCCGAGCGCTCGGCAACCAGGCGAATGAGCGCATACATCAGGTCCGTCACGCTCTCGAGCTCCGGCGAGATCTGGCGATGCCCGCGCACCATGAGCGGCAGGCGATCGTGAGGGCAGCTCGCGCCGCGCTTGATGGCCATGAGCGCGCCGTCCACGTCGCGCTCCCCCAGTTGGTCGGTACCACGGATACTGCGGAACTCCTCGACGCGCACGGGATTGCGCTTGACGAGCGCCAGCAGCGTATCGTCGGACATGACCCACTTGCGCGGGATGTTGCGGCGCTCGGCGCGGTCCTCGCGCCAGGCGGCGAGCTCGCGCGCGATACCCAGCTGATGGCGGCTGCAGGAGTTGATGCGCTTGACCTTACGGAATGCCTCGTGACGGTCGGCGCGATAGTGCGACTCGTCGGCCAGCGGGCGTAGCTCGTCGAGCACCCAGTCCACGCGGCCCAGCTCACGCAGACGGCTCATCATCTCGGTATAGGCCACGATTAAGTACTTGACGTCATCGATCGCGTACTCAATCTGCTTATCGGTCAGCGGGCGGCGCGACCAATCGGTCAGTGACTCAGTCTTGGGCAATGAGACGCCGCAAAACGTCTGCACAAGCGCGCCGTAGGAAATCTGCTGGCGCTCGCCCAAAAAGGCGGCGGCCACCTGCGTATCAAAAATAGGACGCGGCAGCACGCCCACAGTATGGAGCATGACCTCCATATCCTGCGAGCAGGCGTGGAACACCTTGGTTACGCTCTCGTCGGCCATAAGCTCGGCCAGCGGCGACAGGTCGTCGATCACCAGGGGATCGACCGCGACGCTCTCGGCAGGGGTGGCAATCTGAACCAGACACAGACGCGGATGGAACGTGCGCTCGCGCAAAAACTCGGTATCGACGGCAATCGCGTCGAACTCGCGGGCGCGCTGGCAAAAGTCGAGTAGAGCCTGATGTGTGGAAATGTACATATCAACCCATCGAATAAGGTTAGGCCCGAAAAACACGGGTAGGATATCGGCATTGCCTTACAACTATACTCGGTTAGTCACAGAACGGGAACGTAAGTATGCGCTGCCTTATCATCCACAACCCGGCATCGGGCCCCAGCTCAGATGAAATCTTCGCATTCACGCACGCCCTCGCGCAGGGCGGTGACGAGGTCGTGATGCGCTTTATCGGCGACGGCATGGAGCCCGAGGACGCCGTGGCAGACGTGCGCGAGTTCGATCGCGTGGTGGTCTCGGGCGGCGACGGCACCGTCTCCAACGTGCTCGACCAGATGCGCGGATGCGGCGTCCCCACGCTTGTCTTTCCCTCCGGCACGGCCTGTCTGTTCTTCAACAACATCGGCAATGCCCCCGAGGCGGCGGCACTCGCCAAGGCCTGCCGCGACGGCCGCACCGTCAAGGCGGACATGGGCGAGCTCTTTTGGCTCGACGAGAACGGCAACGAAAAGCGCCATGGCTTCATCATCATTGCCGGCTCGGGCTACGACGCCGAGATCATGATGAAGGCCGCCCCCAGCAAAAACGACATCGGTGAAATCGCCTACTTCCTGTCTGCACTCGCCACGCCCAATCCCACGGTGGCGCATTTTACGATTGAGCATGACGGCATTGTCGAGGAGCTCGACGGCATCTGCTGCATGGCCGGCAACACCTCGGTCATCCAAAACGACATCAACCTGTTCCCCAACTGTCGCATGAACGACGGCATGGTCGACATCGCGGTCATCGAGCCCGTAAAAACCGTGCAGTTGCTGTCCACCGTGATCACAGCCGCGCTCGACCCCGCCGGCAAGGTGCTCGGTCGCCCGCAGTTCAAGATCATCCAGACCAAGGAAGCCAAGATCACCTGTACGCCGTCGCTGGGCATGCAGTTCGATGGCGAGATTATCTCCAGTAACTCCGGCGTCTTTGGTGCCCGCGCACTTCCGCAATGTCTCGACCTGATCGTCGACGAATTCTCACCGCTCGGTAAATAGGAGGACCCCATGAACGACAATCCCTTGCTCGGCTTTATCGTCATCGTTTTGGCCATGCTCGTCGGCTATGCGATCAACGTGATCCACCGCCGGAAGAAGTAATTCCACATTGGTATGATATTCATCCAATCATCGTCTCCCCCGTTGTTTATGCATTTGCCAAACAGCGGGGGATTTTTCTTTGCGCCCCGTGCAAGGTGCTTTATTCAGGTAGAGTAATTGCAGGGTGCCTTTATTTAAGTAAAGCTACATAATGAGTATTCTTATCCGTTCATCGCATATTTTAGGACGCTCATCGAGTATTTCATCGAAATAGATGAATACTCTCTAGACTTCCTATAGGCTAATAGATGTATTTATTAGCTGAGATTCCACATAGCTTTGCGGGGTCTCAACAGTTGGGAGGGATTATGAGGTTTACTCATCCCGTCAACACGCTCAAGAAGCTTGGCTGCGGCCTCGCATTCGGAGCTGCGGCCATTATGGCCATGCCGACCTCGGCGCTCGCTTGCACCCAGATCTACATGGGCAGCAAACTCACGGCGGACGGCAACACGTACTACGGCCGCGCAGAGGACTTTAGCCCGCGCTATATCAAGCACTTTGGCATTGAGCCTGCGCACAAGGACGGCAGCGAGTATAGCTCGCTCGAATCCGGCTTTGAGTACAAGTCCAAGGGCGCGACCTACCGCTACACCTTCGTTCGCGACAACCCCTCTCAGTGGGAAGATCGCTATGACGCTTATTCCGAGGCTGGCATCAACGAGAAGGGCGTCTCCTGCTCTGCCACGCTGAGCACCTCCTACAACGAGAAGGCTGAGGAGGCCGACCCCATTACCGAGGAGACCGGCATCGGTGAGTACAATTACGCCAGCGTCATCCTGGGCGAGAGCGCCACGGCCCGCGAGGGCGTCGAGCTCCTCGGTAGCCTGGTCGACGAGCAGGGCATCTGCACCAACGACCAGGTCATCATCGCCGACAACAACGAGACCTGGCTGTTCGCCGGACTTTCTGGCCATCAGTGGATTGCCATGAAGCTCACCGACGACATCGCCTCGGTCAACCCCAACATCGGCAACCTTAACTACAAGGTCAACCTCGACGACACCGAGAACTGCCTCCACTCCAAGGACATTCAGACTATGCCCGAAGAAAAGGGCTTTGCCAAGTACTTCGAGGACGGCCAGTTCGACGTTGCCCAGACCTACGGTGAGGAAATTAGCGATAAGGCCATGCATTCTTGGTCTCGCTATATCCAGGGCCGCGATTATTTCATGGCTCCGCTTGCCGAGGGCACCGACTACGAGATCGTTAAGGACGAGCGCGAAGATGCTCGTGCCACGACCGGCGCCCTGGTCCACGAGATGCAGCCGCTGTTCTTTACGCCCGGCAAGTCCGACTGGAACACCTTTGAGATGATCCGCAGCTTTGCCACTCGTGGCGAGAATGTCGCCGGCCTCAACGCCAACACTGACGGTGCCTATGCCATCGGCTCCAACCGCAACACCGAGATCCACACCTTCCAGATCCGTCAGGGCATGGACCCCGAGATCGCGACCATCCAGTGGGAGATGCTCTCCAACGCCGAGTTCTCCGTCGCTATTCCCTTCTACTCCGCACTGCTCACCGAGGTCAGCCCTTACTTCAGCGATCAGGATGTCTCCTTCGATCACTGTGAAGAGGAAGACGTCGTGGACAACGAGGAGCCCAAGAACTCCATCAATTACGTCCTCATGGACATCAACACGCTCGCCGAGGAGAACCGCGACAACTGCGCCACCGGCGTCCGCGCCTATCTCGACGCTCTGCAGAAGGAGCTCATCGAGCAGAACCTGACCGTCGACGAGGCCATGCAGGCTGCCGAGGGCACCGAGGCCCGCACCGCCCTGGCCAACAAGGCTGGCAAGGCCGCGACCAAGAACACCTACGTCAAGTGCAAGGCCATGCTCGAGGAGATGCGCGATTACCTCAAGAAGGGCGACTTCTCCGAGAAGTTCGTCCCGAGTGACTACGATGCCGACAACGACCGCCTGGTCGAGTCCATCACCTACGCCGACGAGGCCCTCTCCGATGAGAACGTTGCCGAGCCCGAGGTTAAGGAAGAGGCAACCGAGGAGAAGTCTGACGGCAACAACATGGCCGCCATGGCTGTTGGTGCCGTCGTCATCATCGGTGTCTGCGGCTTCGTGCTCTATCGTCGCAAGAAGGCCTAAGACCCTGAAGCCCTAAGGCGCGGGCGGGATGGCGCCGGTCGCCCAGCCCGCCCCTTCGACCGGTGGGAAACACCGCTGAAATCTTTTCAAAAAAAGATTTCCTGCAAACACTTTGCTGTGTTATAGTGCAGCGCAACAGCAACAAGGTGCGATCGCGCCCCACGGCATCACGAAAGGAGCCACCGACATGAAGAACACGATGAAGTCTCTGAACAACTGGTGGTGGCGTGATGCGAATACGATCGGTCGACAGTGAGTCCCTCACGCCTGTTTTTGCGCTCTAGGTGATTGAAAGGCCTCCGGTTTCGACCGGGGGCCTTTTTCTATCTCGAGCCCGATCGCATTCGCATCACGCGCCTCCGCTTTCTTCTCTTGCACTTCCCCTCCGAAAGGATTTTCACCATGTCTCAGAACACCACCGCCGCCCAGCCCCGCACCGTCCAGACCGCCGACCGCGGCAAACTCGACGTCCGCGCCCTCGTCTTGCTCGCCATCCTGCTTGCCGCCGGCTTCATCCTCAACTTCACCGTCGGCAAGGCCATCTCCGGCATCTCGGGCGGCATGATCAGCCCCGAGTTCATTATCTCGGCCTTCTGCCTCACCATCCTGGTCGTGCGCCCCAACATCGGTCAGGCGCTCGTTATCGGCCTGATCTCGGCCGCCGTGATCCAGATCACCACCACCTCGCCGTTCGTCGATTTTGCCGCCGAGGGCATCGCCGCCATGCTCATGGCCGTCATTGTCAACGCTGCTGCCAAGGACGGCCAGGTTAAGCCCGCCGTCACCATCGTCGCAACCTTCGTGACCACCTTTGTCTCGGGCGTCATCTTCATGGTCATCAAGATGGCCATGCTCGGCGTGGTGGGCGAGCTCGCCGCAGCCATGCTGCCCGTCGTCGCCATGACCGCCGTCTTTAACGCCATCCTGGTCGGCGCTCTCTACCTGCCCATCCAGAAGGCCCTGAAGCTCAACTAACCCGCTCGGCTTTACGAGCCACCCCATCTTGGCGTTCATTCGTCGCTCGCGTACCCAAGTACGCTTCGCTCCTCTTTCGCGCCAACCTGGGCCCCTCGTAAAGCCGTCTCCATGCTCCATTATTCAAAATTGATCCCCTTTCCGATTTAGCCCCTTTCGTGGGGGTCCAGGACACTCTTATCTCAAATCTCACCTTAAGGAGAACATCATGGCCACCAACGCCCAAGCCCGCACCATCTCGGCCAACGCCGCCTCTAACAAGGGCATCCTCGATGTCAGCTCGCTTGTCTTGCTCGCTATCCTGCTTGCCGCTGGCTTTATCCTCAACATGACCGTCGGCAACGCTCTGGCGGTAACGGGCATTAAACCTCAGTTCATCATCGCCGCCTACGCCCTGGCCATCGCACTGACGCAGGCAAGCTTTGCCCAGGCCGCCATCTTTGGCATCCTGTCGGCAGCCGTCATACAGATCACCACGTCTATCCCCGGCCTCAACTTTGTCACCGAGCTTGCCGGCGCACTGACCATGGTCGCCCTCGTCAAGTCCAACATCGGCGGCGACAAGATTAACCCCTTTATCGCTGGGCTGCTCACCACCCTGGTTTCGGGCGCTCTCTTCGCAGCCCTGGGCACCGTCATCATGGGTGCCGCGCTGCCCACGGCGCTCGCCAAGGTGCCCATCGTGCTCGGCACTGCCGTCTTTAACGCCGTCGTGGTCCAGGCCCTCTTCTTCCCGCTGTGCAAGGTACTCGGCAAGTAGCCTGATATGATGAACGGACCGCACCAAAGCGGTCCCACCATCAAAGACTGTCCCAGACAACTAGCTCTTGGGGACGTTCTTAAACGACTGGTCATGTAAGAACGTCCCCAATGACTATGAAAGGTATCCATGGAAACGATCATCAACGTCGACGATGTCTCGTTCTCCTATGGCACGCAGACCGAGCAGGCGCTCAGCCACATCTCGCTCAGCGTGAACAAGGGAGATTTCATCGGCATCATCGGGCCCTCGGGCGCCGGCAAGTCCACGCTTGCCGCCTGCCTGTCGGGTGCCGTGCCCCACCACTACACCGGCACGTTCTTTGGCTCTGTCACTGTCGACGGCAACGACACCTGTGAAGTTTCGCTCACCGATGTGTCGCAGATCGTCGGCAGCGTGTTGCAGGACATCGACACGCAAATGGTCGCCTCGGTCGTCGAGGACGAGATGCTTTTTGGCCTGGAGAACTTTGGCGTTCCCCACGACCAGATCGAGCAACGTGTGAGCGAGACGCTCGAGACCGTCGGCATCAGCGACCTGCGCGACCGCGAGATCGCCACGCTTTCGGGCGGTCAAAAGCAAAAGGTTGCCATCGCCGCCATCCTCGCCATGCGTCCGCGCGTGCTCGTGCTCGACGAACCCACCGCGGCGCTCGACCCCGCCAGCTCCACGCTGGTCTTCGAGACCCTGCGTGAGGCCAACCGTGCACTCGGCATCACCATCGTCGTCGTTGAGCAAAAAGTCGCCCTGCTTTCGGAGTATTGCAACCGCGTGCTCGTGCTCAATCATGGCGAAATCGCGCTACGGGGCGAGCCGCACGAAGTCTTCGCACACGCCGATGAGCTCCGCGCCATCGGCGTCGATTGCCCGCGCGTCACGCGCATTTTCAACAGCCTCGAGGCCGATGGCCTGGCCAGCGGCACTCCCTGTTTGGATGTTGATGAGGCCGAGCGCCTGATTACGGGCATCGTCGACCCCGCACACGCAAGCGGTGACATTCAGGCACCCGCCGGCTCACCGCACGCACCGTCGTTGCGCCCACACGCCAAGGATGCCGAGCCCGTGCTCGCCTTCGATCACGTTGAGTTTGCCTATCCCAATGGCGGCGCCGCCGTCCACGACCTCAACCTGACCCTCTATCCCGGCGAGCTCGTGGGCATCGTCGGCCAAAACGGCGCCGGCAAGACCACGCTCACCAAGCTGCTCACGGGCCTGCTTAAGCCCGCCTCGGGCAGCGTGCGCGTCACGGGACTGGATACCGCAGCCGTTCCCACGAGCCGCATCGCCCGCGAAGTCGCAACCCTCTTCCAAAACCCCGACCGCCAGATCTGCAAGGACACCGTGCTCGACGAGGTCGCCTTTGGCCTGGAGCTTGCCGGCATCGACCGTGCCGAGGCGCTGCGTCGCGCCCAGCTCGTCATCGACCGCTTTGGCTTGCCGGCCGACGAGGCGCCCTTCTCGCTCTCGCGCGGTCAGCGCCAGATGGTGGCACTCGCCTCCGTCGTGGTCGTAGAGCCCAAAATCGTGGTGCTCGACGAGCCCACGAGCGGCCTTGACTACCGTGAGTGCATGACCGTCATGGAAACCGTGCGCACCATGGCCGAGCGCGGCTGCGCCGTCATCATGGTCTGCCACGACATGGAAGTCGTATCCGACTTTGCCGAGCGCATCGTGGTGATGGCCGACGGCCGCATCCTCGAGCGCGGCCGCACGCACGAGCTGTTCTCGAACATCGAGCTTATGCAGCAAGCCTACGTTGAGCCACCTCAGGTCATAGAGCTTTCTCGTCGTCTGGCATCCTCCGTCTCCCCCGCTTTTGCGCAGGTGAGCGAGGTCACCGATATCGTTCGCATTATCAAGGAGATGGTCCGCCGTGGTTAACGTCATCGACTACATGCCGGGCGACACGCTGCTGCATCGCTTGAACCCGGTCGTCAAACTGGGCCTTGCCGCCGCCATCATCATCGGCATCTTTTTGTCCGACGCCTATGTGGCGCTGCTGGGCTTTTTGGCACTCACCCTTGCGTTGGGCGCCTACGCCGGCGTCGTCGATCGCCTGTTCTCGCTGCTCAAGCTGCTGATTCCGCTCGCACTTATCATGTTGTTGCTCCAGCTGGCCTTTATGCGCGACGGCAACATAGTGTGGGGCTTCATCACCGACACGGGCATCATTACCGGATCGAAGGCCTGCCTACGCCTGTTGGGCGTGGCGCTGCCGCTCATCCTCATGCTTATGGTGACCAAGCTCAACGACCTCGCCAACGCCTGCGTCGAGGTGCTGCACGTGCCATATCGCTATGCCTTCACCTTTACCACGGCACTGCGCTTTGTGCCGGTATTTGGCCAGGAAATGAACGCCATCATGGAGGCGCAGACCGCACGCGGCGTCGAGTATGACACCAAGAACCCCATCAAGAAGCTCAAGCTCATGCTGCCGCTGTGCGTGCCACTGCTTATTTCGAGCGTGGGCAAGACCGATGCCACCGCGCTTGCCGCCGAGCAGCGCGGCTTCTACCTGCGCACGCGTGCAAGTTCGTATAAGCGCTACCCCATCAAAAGCCTGGATATCGCCGTACTTATCGTCAGTATCGCCCTTATCGCCATCGGCTTCCTGTTCTAGCAATCGCTGGCAGCAACCGGCAAATGCAAAAGGCCTCGGCTCGCACCAAACGAGCCGAGGCCTTACTGTTTTCCCAGATAAAACCTACCAAAATAAACCTGTCCCTTTTTGGCAGGCGGAGAACTAGAGGCGGTAGGGGGCGCCGCTGCGGATGATGGACTCGCGCACCAGGACATCCATCGCATCGAGGGTGATCTCGGGCATCTCGCGATACTTCTGCAACACCGAAAGCTCCGTGCAGGCCAGAATGACGCGATCGCAGCCGCTGCGGGCAAACTCCCACATCACGCGGTCGAACTTATCCATATCGGGCTCACGTCCGGCCTTCACATCGTCGTAGATAAGCGACATCACATCGGCCTGACGCTTCTCGCTGGGATAGACGACCTCGACGCCCGCGGCCTCGCATTCGCGCCCATAGACGCCCGCGCCCACAGTTCCGTCGGTGCCCATGATGCCGATTTTGCGCACCGGCTCGGCCGGCATGCTCAGGCTGGGATCGAACTCGCGCTCCCCCATCACCGCGCCCGCCAGGGCATAGCGCACCGACTCGCGCGGCATGTGGATAATCGGCACCTTCGTAAACGACTGGATCTGGTCGTAGAAGTAGTGTGACGTGTTGCAGGGAATCGCTATGTGCGCGCAGCCCAGCGACTCGAGTGCCTGGGCACACTCCTTCATGGTCGCCAGCAGCTCGGTATGCTCACCGGTCTTGATGGCCAGCGTGCGGTCGGGCATGGTCGACTTGGAAAGCACCACCATGTCGATATGCTCCTGGTCGCACGTAGCCGCCGTATGGCGTACTACCTGGTCGTAGTAATACGACGTGGCCTCGGCGCCCATGCCGCCGATAACTCCCAGCTTTTCCATCGCCGCCTCCTTGGTGACGCCCACGCAATTGCGCGTATCATACCCGCGCCCGCCCGATACATACCGGACGGGCGCCACGCTCGTCTACTTGTAATACGTCTTGAACAGCTTATAGTGACGCAGCTTGGTGTGCCACATGCGCAACCAGCGGTTTAAGACAAAGTCTCCCTTCATAAACGAGGGATCGGCGCCCTTGCCCTCCTTGGCAAGACGATGTACCTTCGCGCGCAGCTCGGGAGCCTTGACGTACTTGTCGACGACGCCCATGGGAACGACCATCCACAGCGCCTCGTCCTGCGCCGTCACAAACTCCGGCTCAAACGGGCGATTGAACACATACTCGTCCACCACGTACTTGGCAACGTTAAAGCCGCTGTTGGTTACGTAGTAGTTGCTGCGGCCCTGACGGGTGTTGAAGTCAAAGAACTTAAACGAGCCATCGCGCTCGTCATACTTGACGTCAAAGTTGGAATAGCCCACAAAGTGAAGGTCCTCGAGCAGCTTGCGCACGCCACTCATAAGCTCATCATTGGGCTCGGTGATGATGCAGGCGTGATTACCGACGCCGTGGGGCTGATGCTCCTCGAGCAGCACGTGGCCCAGGCACATCATGCGAACCTTGCCGTTGCGATCAGAATAGCTGGTAAGCACACGCATGTACTCGTCGTTGCCGGGCACGCGATCCTGCAAAATCAGGTCATCGGTGTAGCCACTGGCATAGGAATCGCGGATAACCTGCTCCAGCTCGGCGCGGTCGGCAATCTCATAAGCCTTCTTCTGACCCTCGAACTCATGCTGCCACCACATGATGCCGTCGGAAGGCTTCAAGATCATCGGGTAGGGGAAGTCAATCTGGTCGAGCACCTCGGCAGGCGCCTCTCCTTGCGTGTTGAGCATCTGCGCAGTAAAGGTAAACGTATGCGGATAGGGCACGCCGTGCTTCTCGCACAGCTCGTAGAAGATCTCCTTCTTCTGGCACTGCTCAAGCATGCTATAGGGCGCGTAAGGCGCAACGATGTTATCCGCCAGCTCGTTGGCATCCTTGGCCTGGGCCACCAGGGCAACATAGTTATCGCCGCAGCCCATCAGGACAATCGTCTTGTCGGCATGTGCCCGAGCGATACCGTTGACGGTCTTAAGCATCACGGGCATGGTGTCGATATCCACGTTAGGCGTGTAGTCGATAATCTGGCTGCGATACGCAGGGCCCGTCTGATACTTGCCAAAGACCAGGCTCTTGACCTGATACTCCTCGTAGAAGGCGCGCGCCACCGAATACGCGTTGATGTCGCCGCCGAGCAGCACGGGAATAAACTCGCGCTCTGTAAACTGCAATGCCATGGAAACTTCCTATCATGAACTGCCCACACGACGGGCGGTCTTTGTGTAACTGATTTATTCTAGCGTGCCGAGCCGCCGGCACCCAAAGCTCCACCGTATCTATGGCAATCGGCGTAATTATCCAGCGCGAAGGCGGCAATCACCGGTGTACGACAACGGGGCAATGAACCCACCGTTGTTGTAGGATTCAACATGTTGCCCGCCCCGTCGAAAGGTGCACCGTGCCCCAGGCTCATCCGATCAACAACCCCATCATTGACGCCGCAAAGCGCGAACTTGCAGATCGTGCCCAGGCGGCAACTCCTCTACGCACCGCAAACGATGCTTACAACGGGTCTGCCCGCATCGTCTCAATCAACACATCAGAGCGCAAAGGCACGCGCAAGTCACCCGTCGCCGACGGGCACGACACCGTCATCGAGCAGTTTGGCCTCGCCTCCGATGCGCACGCCGGGCATTGGCACCGCCAGGTTTCCTTTTTAGCTGCAGAGTCTATCCAGACGGCGCAGGCGCGCGGGCTCGATGTGAACGAGGGCGACTTTGGTGAGAACTTCACAACCCAGGGCATCAACCTGCTCTCGCTCCCCCTGGGAACGCAGCTCAAGCTCGGCAGCGAAGTACTCGTCGAAATCAGCCAGATCGGCAAAGTCTGCCACACCCGCTGTGCCATCTACTATCTCGCCGGCGACTGCATCTTCCCCCACGAGGGCATTTTTGGCGTCGTGTTGCAGGGCGGAGAAGTCCATATCGGTGACGACATACAGGTGGTCAAGCTCGGTGATGGCACCTGTTCCTTCACTCCCGCCGAGGCACTCAAAGAGGTGGAGCAGGCTCGTCGCGAAGGAACCCTGTAGTTGCAAAACCCCACGTTGAGATAGCTTTTACAGCCAAGAATACCGTTGCAACAGGGTGCCGTAACGTTAAAGTTGAACTCTATGGTTTCTCAACAATTCACCATTCCCGCAGGTCAAGGCCAAAGCCTCAAGTTCAACTTGACCCTTTAGAACCTTTAAGGTTCAAGTTGAGGTCGAAAGCAGTAGTAGAATACAGCTCGACCAATAACCTACGATTGATTGCAGAGGGACTGGATGCAGCATTCGAATCATCGCACCGCAGCGCTCATCGCGTCGAAGCCGGCTCGTATCATCACGAGCGCCGCGCTCGCCGTCGCGCTGACGGCCACGCCGATGCTCTCCCCCGTCGCGGCCTATGCCGCCTCGCAGGCAACGCAGGATCAGCTTTCCGCCGCCCAGAAAAAAATCGAGGACGCTACGAGCGCCTACAACGACGCCCGAACCAAGCTCGAGGATCTGCAAAAGCAGATCGACTCCAATGAAGCGAACATCGATAAGATTGAGGCCGAGCTACCCGAGCAGCAGGCAAAGGCAAGCTCCGCCATGCGCGATCTGTATAAGTACCAGAAGGGCACCAGCCCCATCGTGAGCTTCCTGGTGAACACGCAGAGCTTGGGCGACTTTATCACCACCTGCAAATACACCAACCAGATTACGAGCTCGAGCGTCGACGAGATCGAGGAGCTCAACAAGATGCAGACCGAGCTCGAGCAGAACAAAACCGAGCTCGAGCAGGCCAAATCTCAGCTCGAGGGCGAGCAAAAGAATGCCGAGGACGCGCTGGCGCAGGCCCAGCAGCTCCGCAGCGAGGCGCAGGCAAAGGCTGAGCAGGAAAATGCCGCCGAACTGGCTAAGCTCGAGGCCGACAAAGCCGCTGCCGCCGAGAAGCTCTCGGGCACCGGCGTGAGTGGCAATAACTCCAACAGTCAGGCCACCAACTCCAACACCACCATCGACACCACGGTGAACAACTCCAACAGCGGCAATTCCGATTACGACTCGTTCATTAACGAGTGGACGAGCCGCATCGACAACTACCTCGCCGGTTCCCCCATGGCAGGCCAGGGCTATAACTTTGCCGTCGCCGCCTGGAATACCGGTGTCGATCCCCGTTGGTCCCCCGCCATCGCCTGCATCGAGAGCAGCAAGGGCCTCTATTGCGCCGGCTCCTATAACGCCTGGGGCTGGAGTGCCCGCGGCGGTGGCTGGCGCAGCTTTGGCAGCTGGAGCGAGGCTGTCTCCGCCCACGTTGCCTACCTGGGCGCCAACTATGGCTCCACGCTTACCCCGGCAGCCGCCAAGAAGTACTGCCCGCCCACGTGGCAGGACTGGTACAACAAGGTCGCTTCCCAGATGAACCGCATTTAAGCTCGCAAGCCTCAACTGCAAAGGGCCCCAAACGGGGCCCTTTTTCGTATATCTAGGAGACGACACCCGTCGCGTTGCCGATAACTACGACAGCGCACATAACGGCAAACATAAACCCGAGCGCTTTGAACCATAGTTCGACAAAAGCACTCCCCCGATACCGATCGAGTACGGGAAAACGACGTCGAAGCCTACGCCGGTCGAGCATTCCGAATGTAATGAGCAGCACCAGGCCATCGACCATAAAGAAATACTCAAGTGCCAAAAACCACGTTGGATAGTTTCGGTTTTCGCCCGTCGGCGTAAATACGGCAAAATGGCTGCCCATCAGCAGCAACAATGTTGTCGCATAGACGCATCCGTTCCATATGCGCCCCACGGGTTCAGGGATACGCGAGAGCAGACGCGAACATTTGGACGTCACGGAAGAGACGACCAAACGCCGGTTTGCAGAAGACGGAAGCGTGAGGGCAACCGGCTGCTGTACCCGCTGCACCTGTGACGCCGCGACCCGGGGCACGCTGGCAGCAGAAAAGGCCGCGGGCGACGGTGCAGGGAGACATAGCTCATACGCCGCACGCGCAGCATGCCCCAGTGCCTTTGCGCTCGCAAAGCGCTTAGCCGGATCGAGCGCCATCGCCATGCAAACCGCATCGGCAAGCGGGGTTGGCATACCGTGCGCCTCGCATTGTTCATGTATGTCCCGCCCCGGTTTGGGGTCAGTTCCCGTCAGACAAAAGAACAGCAGTGCGCCAAGCGCGTAAATATCGCTGCGGACGCTCGTCTGCCCAAACCCAAACTGCTCGGGCGGCGCATAGGAACGCGTGCCAAACTTGACGGTGTCGGCGTCGGCTCCATCGCGCCAAACGCGCGCGATTCCCAGGTCAATAATCACCAGCGACGAGAAGGTCATGCCAGCATCGACCGCATACCTCACCCCCGATACGATGATGTTCGAGGGTTTAAGGTCGCGGTGGATTACCGGCACCCCCGGCTCCCCCGCAGCTGCAAAACCAGCATGTAGCTCGCCTACCGCTTCACACAAAACGGGATACAGCCCGCGGGCATAATCGGGCGTCGCCCCCAAGCGTCCCACCAACGCCTCGAGTGTCTCGCCTTCGACATACTCCATCACCACGTCGAGCTCGTCGCCCACACGGCGGCAATCGACGATTCGGGGCAAGTGCTCAAAACGACGACCGGCGCGCTGGGCCGCAAACAGGCGCTCATATGCTCCGCCAATCTGCACCGAAGCATCGATGCGCTTGCGGACAAAGGGGCCGAGAGACCCGCCACCAGAGCCCTCAAAATAGACGAGTTCGGTCGTCTCGACATCCGAGAGCTTGAGCACGCACTCCACACGATAGCTGTCATCGCGGTCGAGCGACGCCAAATGCTCGACGAGTGAAGCAGTCAGCTCATCATCGGAATATGTTGGGCTCTGAGTATCCATAGCGTCCATCATAACGCAGGGCGCGGACACCCCATGGTGTCCGCGCCCCGTTCGTTTGCATGGTTGTTCTGGTGACACCACCGGCTCAGCCATCGGCCACTAACTCACCGTTTCCTCGCCAAAGCGATACAGTTCTTCATTGACCTTTTGGAGGCTACAGCCACGGTCGATGCAAAAGATAATGATTGCATCGCGACGGTCCTTGCAGTTGAGGACGCTCACTCCGGCAGCCGTCAGGGCGCGGTTGGTCTCTTTCATCGACAGCGCCATTGCAAAGGCAATCTGCAGCACCTTATTGCGGCTCGGATTGCGCGAACCGGTAAAGATCTGATAGCCAAAGGTCTCGTTGAGGTCGGCCATACGCACCACGCGCGAACGCTCGAGCCCCTTCTCTTGCAGCAACTGCTTTAAGTAATCAGAAAGCGACGGGGCGGCAAAGTCGTGTTCCTTGATATAGCCATCGATACTCGGCGCATCAAGGAGCTCGTTGAGCAACTCGTCCGTCAGCTTTTTATCGGGCATGCGGCTTCACCTCCCCATGCGGTCAACAACGGCAACAAGCTAGGCGAGCACCCAGCTCGCAGTCGCGGACTTATCAAACACGTTGGCAAAATAGAGAGCCTTCTTGATGTCACCATCAAAGTAGATATTGCCCGCCACGGAGCCACCGGCGGCAAGGGTACCAGACTGCAGCTCATCGGAGCCCTCGCTGTAGTAACCCTGATTCTGTTGAGCGCCGTTGGCGTCCTCGCCCTTCCAGTCGTAGATATTGTAATCTGCGCCCTCATCGCCATTGTTGACGTACGTGACGTGAATACCCGTCATGGTCGAACCGTCATAATTTGTGAGACCGGGCTGGACGGAATCAACGACGACGGAAAGGCCAGCAGTCGTGGTCACCGTCGTGCCAACAGCCAGGTCAGTCGTAGGCTGCTCTTCCTTCTTCGTCTCTTCCTTCTTGTCGCCATCGCCGGCATCCTCGGTGACGGTTGCCTTATCGCTACCGCAACCGGCAAGAAGACTGGCAGTCCCCAAGGCAACAGTGGCGAATGCGCCCAGTGCAGCGCGACGGCTCAGCAGCACTTCGTTTTCGAGCTTTTTCATAATGCATCCTTCCTACGATCCGGCTACCGCGCCGGCACACAGCACATCGTAGGAAGGATTGAACTTGAATTCATTAGCTGTGAGCTAAAGTTGCGATAAACGGCCAATGCAGTTATCCGAACGCCGAGCAAACGCACTTTGCGCGACCGTCTGCTGGCAGCGCATCAACCCACCGTGACGGATTCCCCGGTAAAGGCACTGATCATCAACAGGGCAAAGAACACCAGGTAGCTGACACTCAGCGGGTACGCAATGATCAGGAAGACGACCCATCCTACATTGGTCTTACCGTCGGCGCGGCGATGCTCGCGAGAACGGCACAGCCAGACCGTCACGCCAATGGCCACAATCAGCAGCACGAGCGCCGCCGCGGCCAACCCGGCAAGCGCAAACATCACGCCAATGCTCACAGCAATAACCGGAAGCAGTAGCAAGCCGCATCCACACCCACCGGGACTATAAACGGCGGTCTGTCGGCGTCGTTCCATCGTCACTCCAAGCCAAGCAATCGTTTGTAGACATCGAGGCCTTTGAGTAGGATTTCCTCGTCAAAGAGCATGGTATCAGTATGCAGGGCACTCGTGGCATAGGCGGAGCAGCCATCGGCGTCGATCGGGTTTTCTTGCCCCTCTGGCACACCCGTGCCCAGCAAGAAGAACACGCCTGGCAGATAGCGCTGATAGAAGGCGAAATCCTCGGCAATCAGCAGCGGCTCATCCACGAGCTGTAACTCGGGCAGAGCAGGCGCAATGTGGGCAAACAACTCGGGGTCGTTATCGACCGGCGGATAGCCCTCGGCAAAGTCGAGATCGTACGTGCAGCCCGTTGCAGCGCATGCCTCGTCGAGTACACGGCGCACGCCCTCGCGCGCGCGGTCGAACATGTCGTCCGTAAACACACGCAGACTGCCGGCCACATGGGCCTCCCCCGCCACCGCATTGCAAACGGTACCAGCCTGCAGCAGGCCAAATTTGCCGATACAGGGCTCGTCGGTGCCCAGCTCGTCCATCAGCTCGCGCTCGGCAACCAAAAACTTCGCTGCCGCTAACGCGGCATCGTGCGATTCCTCAACCGGCACACCATAGGTCTTGGCGATATGGATGCTCGCGCCATGGATATGAATGTGCGTCTCGCTTGAGCGCGCCAGCAGCGGACCGGGACAGCTCGCCAACGTGCCGGCGGGCAAATCGGGCCATACGTGGAAGCCAAAGATGCGATCCGCCCCGTAGCGCTCGAATACGCCGCTCTCACACACCGTCTTGGCGCCACCGGTCGTTTCCTCGGCCGGCTGAAACACAAAGAGCACGTTGCGCTTGATGGCACCCGGCTGCTCACGGATCGTACGGTCGACGAAGGTTGCCGCCGCAAGCACCATGGCCATGTGTCCATCGTGTCCGCAGGCGTGCATCTTGCCAGGATGAGACGAGGCGAAGACCGCGCCCGTCGCCTCCGCAATGGGCAGTGCATCCATGTCGGCGCGAATCGCCGTGGCATGCGCGGCGCCCGTGCCGGCATCGAAGAAAGCGCAGACGCAGCTGGGACACGGATGGGTCACCTCGCAGGCGAGCGGAGCGAGCACGCCCTCGATATAGGCTATGGTTTGAGGAAGATCGAAATCGAGCTCCGGAATGCGATGCAGGTCGCGCCGATAGCGACGAAGTTCTTGGAGCTCGGTCATAAAGGATCCTTTCATGGGGGGCATATCCATTCACACAATATTGTGACGCAGGATTGTGGCACCCTTGTTTCTAGCATATCCCTGCATTTTTTAAACGTTATATACGAATACTCTTGTTTGGTAAAGTGCAACGTGGTAGGGTCTTTACCACTTGATAGAGGCGCGGGCACGAAGAGCCGCGGGCGAGTCGGCAGACTTTGACCCCGCGGGGAGGCGAAACCCGCCGAACTGGGCTTTTCGGGCACGAACAGCCTGGTGGGCCTGCGGGAAACACCCGCAGGACTGTCTGCAGCAATGCGGGAGCGCTATCCGGACATTGGGTCCACGTTATGCGGATTCGATGCGCAGATGGCGCCGTCTGGATAGCGAGGTTTACGGGACATGGCATTGACCCCCAACGAGGCATATGCGGCCAAGCAGCCGTTTGTGGACAAGGAAACGCTCGAGCATATCGTCGAGCAGTTCCCCACGCCGTTTCATCTATACGACGAGGCGGGCATCCGCCGCAACATGCAAGAAGTGCGCGACGCCTTCGCATGGAACCCGGGCTTTAAGGAATACTTTGCCGTCAAGGCCAATCCCAACCCGGCGCTCATCTCCATTCTCAACGAATACGGCTGCGGCTGCGATTGCTCGAGCTATACCGAGCTCATGATCGCCCGCTCGCTGGGTATCACCGGCCACGACATCATGTTCTCGTCCAACGACACGCCGGCGGCGGACTTTGCCCTTGCAGATAAACTGGGCGCCATCGTCAACTTTGATGACATCAGCCACATTGAGTTCTTTGAGCGCGTTGCGGGGCCCATCCCCAAGACGGTCAGCTGTCGCTTTAATCCGGGTGGCCTGTTCCAGCTCTCCAATGGCATCATGGACAACCCGGGCGACTCCAAGTACGGCATGACCACCGAGCAGCTCTTCGAGGCTTTCCGCATGCTCAAGACCAAGGGCGCCGAGAATTTTGGCATCCACGCATTCCTTGCCAGTAACACCGTCACTAACGACTACTATCCCAAGCTCGCACGCATCCTCTTTGAACTTGCCGTGCGCCTGGAGCGTGAAACGGGCGCACATGTCGCCTTTATCAATCTGTCCGGCGGTGTGGGTATCCCCTACCTGCCCGAGCAGCAGGCTAACGACATCCACGCCATCGGCGAAGGCGTACACGCAGCCTACGACGAGATTCTGGTCCCCGCCGGCATGGGCGATGTGGCAATCTGCACCGAGATGGGTCGCTTTATGATGGGCCCCTACGGATGCCTGGTCACTAAGGCCATCCATGAAAAGCAGATCTACAAGGACTATATCGGTGTCGATGCAAGCGCCGTCGACCTCATTCGTCCCGCTATGTATGGTGCCTACCACCACATTACGGTGATGGGACAGCCGGGTGGCGCCGACAAGACTGCAGCACCGGTCACGAACACGTATGACATCACGGGCAACTTATGCGAGAACAACGATAAGTTCGCTATCGACCGCGAGCTGCCGCAGATCGACATGGGTGATGTGCTCGTGATCCACGATACCGGCGCGCATGGCTACTCCATGGGCTACAACTACAACGGCCGTCTGCGCTCCGCCGAGGTCCTGCTGCGCCCCGACGGCTCGGCAGATCTCATTCGTCGCGCCGAGCGCCCGGGCGACTACTTTGCCACGCTCGACGTGCTGCCGTGCGGCCGTGAGCTGCTGGCCAAATCGCGTGCCGAAAGCGCCCGCCGTCGCGCCCAGGACGAGCGCCTGGCAGTTGCCGCCCAATGGAACAAACGCATCCAGATCGCGGAAGCGAAGGAGAAGAACATGGACATCCGCAATCTCGAGGGCTCGATCGTCGCCCTCGTCACGCCGTTTAAAAAGGACGGCAGCGTCGACTTTGACGCGCTCGAGCGCCTTATTGATTTCCATCTGCAGAATGGCACCGACGCCATCCTCACCTTGGGCACCACCGGCGAAAGCGCCACGATGACCGATGACGAGGACAACTCCGTCGTTGCCGCCGTGGTCAAGCAGGTCGCAGGCCGCATCCCCGTCATCGCCGGGTCGGGCTCCAACTCCACGCAGACCATGCTCACCAAATCGCTCACCTACCAGGGTCTGGGCGCCGACGGCTTACTGCTCATCACCCCCTACTACAACAAGTCCAACGAAGAGGGCATCTACCAGCACTTTAAGACCGTGGCCGACGCCGTGGACATCCCCTGCATCCTGTACAACATTCCCGGCCGTTGCGGTTGCGGCATCAGCGAGCACAATGTCGAGCGCTTGGCCGCGCACCCCAACATCATGGGCATCAAAGAGGCCTCGGGTAACGTCGCCTATGCCGCAAAGATCGCACACCTGCTGTCCGACGACTTCCGCATGTATTCGGGCGAGGATGCGCTTACCGTGCCGCTCATGAGCCTGGGCGCCTCGGGCACCATCAGCGTGTGGGCCGATGTTCAGCCGCAACTCGTGCACGACATGTGCCGCGCCTACCTGGACGGCGACGTGGAGCGCGCCCGCGACATCCAGATTGCCGGCCAGCCGCTCATCAACGCCCTCTTTAGCGAGGTCAACCCCATCCCCGTCAAGGAAGCACTCGCCCAGATGGGCATGATCGAGGCAAACTACCGCATGCCGCTGTGCCCCATGGCAGACGACACGCGCGCCACACTTACCGATGCTCTGAAGGGAGCTGGTCTGCTTGATTAAGACCGTCATTATGGGAACGGGCCGCATGGGCTCGCTCATCCGCACCACCGCCGAGGGCATTGTCGATGCCGCCGGTCAGCCCGTCTTTGATATCGTCGCCCAGATCGGCTTTGATCTGACCGAGCTCGAGAGCGCCCCGGCGGCCGATGTGATCATCGACTTCTCGAACGTCGCGACCTTTGACGCCGTTGTCGCCTATGTCGAGCGCACGGGCGCGGCACTCGTTTCCGGCACCACGGGTTATTCGCCTGAGCAGATGGACCGCCTGCGCGAGCTTGGTCAGAACGCCCGCGTCATGCATTCGGGCAACTACTCTATCGGCATCGCCGCCCTGCGCCATCTGGTTGCCCAGGCCACGAGCGAACTGCCCGGCTTTGACTGCGAGATCGTCGAGACGCACCACAACCAAAAGGTCGACGCCCCCAGCGGCACCGCGAAGCTGCTGCTCGACGCCGTAGTCGAGGCCGAGCCCGAGGCTGGCTATCATCCTGTCTACGGTCGCGAGGGCATGTGCGGCGCTCGCGATTCCAAGGAAATCGGCATGCACTCACTGCGCGGCGGCACTGTCGCCGGCGTGCACGAGGTGAGCTTCTTTGGCCAGGATGAGGAGGTCACGCTTAGCCATCGCGCCACGAGCCGCCAGATCTTTGTCAACGGCGCTCTGGCCGCCGCTCAAAAGCTCGTCGTCCGCGACCCTGGCTTCTACACCTTCGACCAGGTCATGTTCGCCTAACCAGTTATCTACCGTATCCACGCAAAGGAGAAACAGCATATGAGTAACGTAGCCGAGATGGATGCCCAGGAGATCATCAATTACATCGCCACCGCGCCCAAAAAGACGCCCGTCAAGCTGTATGTGCGCGAGAAGCCCGGCATGAAGGTTGCCTGGGGCGATGCGCACGTCTACGGCGGCCGTCGTGGTAAGACCGTCTTTGGCGACTGGGAAGAGCTCAAGGCCATCCTCGATGCCAATGCCGACTCCATCGACTACTACGACGTCGAGAATGACTGCCGCAACTCCGCCGTGCCCATGCTCGACCTTAAGGGCATAAACGCCCGCATTGAGCCGGGCGCGATCATCCGCGACCGCGTCGAGATCGGCGACCGCGCCGTCATCATGATGGGCGCCATCATCAACATCGGCTCCGTTATCGGCGAGGGCTCTATGATTGATATGGGCGCCGTCCTGGGCGGCCGCGCAACCGTGGGCAAGAACTGCCACATCGGCGCCGGCACCGTACTGGCAGGCGTTGTGGAGCCCGCCAGCGCCACGCCCGTCATCATCGAGGACGACGTCATGATCGGCGCCAACGCCGTGGTCCTAGAGGGCGTGCATGTGGGCAAGGGCGCTGTCGTTGCCGCCGGTGCCGTGTGCGTCGAGGACGTCCCCGCCGGCGCCGTCGTGGCCGGTGTCCCCGCCCGCGTCATCAAGATGCGCGACGCCCAGACCGACAGCAAGACCGGCCTCGAAGAGGGACTACGTCAACTGTAGGGTTACGCGGTTTTACCAAACCGCGTAACTAGCCGACGCTGCAAACGACCCAGAGCGGCAATCTGACGTTCAATCGTCGGGCATGACCAGAAGGTCAATGCCCTCCTCTTTCACGTCACCTTGCTCGCTCTGGGTCGTTTTCGCTGACGCATGTTCAACCTGTGGGGCAATTCAGCCCTAAACAAGAAGGCCGAGGCCCCAAGGAGCTTCGGCCTTCGCTTTCTCGCTGCAGGCGTAACGCAACTTATCGATTCTCGATGCTGCCGATGTTTTTGAGCTCGATGGAGATGAGGCCGTTGGGCTCGTTGACAAACTCGATGTACTCGGAGTTCGAACCCATCTCGGCCGGAAAGCTGATCTCGATACCCGTGTCGGTGCGAATCTTGTGGTTGCGCACCGCCGCGCGCTCGACCTGCTTGCGCTCCACGGGCACACGTTCGGGCACCTTCTCCTCGGTCAGCGCCGCGCGCACGCTTTCTTTGATGACCGGCTCGTCCTCAAAGACCTCGTCGACGATATCCCAGGGCGGAAGCTCCTCGTCATCCTCGACCTTCTCGGCAACGGCAGCCTTAACCTTGGCGAGCGCTACGGCCGTGTTGGCGCCGTGCTCCTCGGCGACTTCCTCGACCACGCGGGTCACGGTATCGATGACCTCCTTGCCCGATACGCCCGTGTCGCACTGCAGCAGGCCATCGGGGATAAGCATGCGGTCCTCGCCGGCAATCTTGCGCTTCTTGTCCACGTAGCCGATCTCCATGGTGCTCGCGCGCACGATGGCATAGCTCGGCACCTTCTGCGAGGGGTTTGGCAGAATAGCGTAATGGCGCGCGATGTCGTTGCGCACCTCCCCCTCCTCGCGGCCCACTTCGTGCATAAAAGCCTGCTTGGAGCCCAGCAGCATCACGGCAAACCAGCGGGCATCCTCATCGTCGTCAAAATCGGCCACGAGCACGTCGGTGGACTCGGCTTTCTCGTCTTTGGTGAGCTCGGAGGAGATAAACTCCGCAATCTGCTGCGACAGGTCCACGAACTCGCGCTCGCCAAAGAAATAACCCTTGAGCTCGCCGCCAAACGCAGAGTTCTCGGCAAACGTGGCGCGTTTATTGTCGGCCGAGGTACGTGCGCGGCGCAGATGCGTGGTCACGAAGTTGCGCACGGTGCGGCTCTCGATATCGAGCTCGCGCTGGCTCATAACGTTGACGGCAGAGTCAAAGTCCAGGATATGCAGAATCGCGTGATTGATTTTCATATACGGCATTCCGTTCTAGATCGATTTCGGCACGAACCAGTATAGCGGTCGAGCCCTCCCCGAGCGCATCGAAGATTGGTGCATCGGGGACAGGTTGCTTTGCACCAATGGCTAGCGCAGGAGCTCGGACTGCCAAGCCTCGAGCTGTTCTGCCAGACTCTTACCGGCAGCGGACATGTCGATCTGGGGTCGTTTGGGCAGCAGCGCGCATTTAAGGATTGCCACGATGGTCTGCGAGACAAAACGTCGTGTATCCTTGTCGAAACCTTGCGCAGTCTGGAGCATCACGGGCAGGCTCTCGCGCAGATTCCCAGCGATATCCGCAAAACGCTCAGCACCCGTAGCCTCAAACACGGAGAACAACGCATCTACAAAACGCTCGCGCTCGGCAGGCCCCACTGCAAGCAGCATCTCGCGAATGGAGCCATCGACGTATCGAGCACCGGCGGACAGGCGCTCACAGTACACGAAGTCGCGACCATCAACCACCCAGCTAAAGGGATTGTGCTGCAGCAGGCTGAACTCGGTGCTCTCAACGATGGCATAGTCCTCCTGCGTCTCGAACATCATGCCAAAGATCGACGACCGAGGTAGCGTCTTATCGATTCGACCGGAAAGATCGGCAAAGGCGTTGCCGTTCAGAAACTCCTCGACGAAGCCAGGACCATCATGGGAATACACCCGTTCGATTCGCTCACGGGCGACACCGGAGCACATCGCCGCACCGTACACCGCAAGGTTTCCACCCTTGGAATGACCTCCGCACAAAAGCGGCCCGCCAATCGCATCCGCCGCCTCGTCCACATAACGCGCCGCGGATTCCTGAGCCGGTACAGGACACCGGAATGCCATGTTAAAGTCCTCTTTCCAGCCCACAATCGTGCTGTCGGTCCCCCGGAAGGAAAGATAACTAAACCCCGCCGGAAACCGGAACGCCATGGCTGCAAACTGCTCTGTCGCCACCACATCGCTCACGGCACGATAGCCGCAAACGTGCACGCCACGGTAGCGAGGGCTTGCTGCCACGGCCTCCAACAAGGCCCTGCTCCCCTCTGGGTCCCACAAGTCGCCAATCATGTCCCGGTAGCACTCGGCACGCAGCAGCTCGCGTACGTCTAGGCCCTGCCAGTTCGTCAGCTCCGCCATATCACCCGGCAAACGCAAATAGGACAACCACGCAAAGACCAGGCTATCCACCGCGCAGAACGGCCGTTCCTCAAACGGATCAAACGCCGTCTGGGCATAGGTCAAAAAATTAGGCGAATCCGACATGGCCCTCCCATCAACTATGGTGCATTGGGGTCAGGTTACTTTGCATCAAAAAGGCGCCCGGGCCGTGTGGACCCGGACGCCTTCATTGTAGCTTTTCGCTCTAGCAAGCTTGATTTAGCAGGAGAAGTCGACGCTGTCGATGATGTCTTTGAGGGCCTTGGCGGAGGCGGTAAGCTCATGCTGCTCGTCATCGTTCAGCGGCACGGGGACGCGGCAGACGACGCCGTCGCGGCCAACGACGGTCGGCATGGAGATGGCAAGATCGGACAGGCCGTACTCGCCCACCATAAGCGAGGAGACAGGCAGAACGGTCTGCTCATCGCGCATGACGGCAGTGCAGATGCGCTTGACGGCCATGGCGACGCCGTAGTAGGTGGCGTGCTTCTTCTCGATGATAGTGTAGGCGGAGTTCTTGACGTCCTCGGCGATGCGCTTCTCGGCAGCCTCATGCTCCAGATGACCGTGAAGCTCGCAGAAGGTGTTCAGCGGAACGCCGGCAACCTGAGCGCTGGACCAAGCGACGAACTCGGAGTCACCGTGCTCGCCCATGACATAGGCCTGGACATCGCGCGGGTCGACCTCGACGTGGGCACCAAGCATCTGCTGCAGACGGCCGGTGTCAAGCACGGTACCGGAGCCGATGACATGGCCCTCGGGCAGGCCGGACATCTTGATGGCGGCATAGGTCAGAACATCGACCGGGTTGGAGACGATGAGCAGAATGCCGTCGAAGCCAGACTTCTTAATCTCGGGGATAATGGACTTAAAGATGTTGACGTTCTTGTTAACCAGGTCCAGGCGGGTCTCACCGGGCTTCTGGGCAGCGCCAGCGGTGACGACGATCATGGCGGCGTCGGCGACATCGGAATAATCGCCGGCATAGATCTTCATCGGCTCGGCAAACGTCATGCCGTGCGCGATATCCAGAGCCTCACCCTCGGCGCGGTTCTTGTCCACGTCGATGAGGACCATCTCGGAGAACAGACCACTCTGCATCAGCGCAAACGCCGAAGACGAGCCGACGAAACCGCAGCCGACAATAGCGACCTTCTTCTCGTTAACCATTAGAAACTCCCATCTCTCTCCACAAGCAAGCCGCCCGGGAACGACCCGAGCGGCTTGCCGTAATCCCAATACATCCAATCGGGACTTTGATTATGCTCCTATTCGCAGCCAAAAATCGACCGTTTACCGAAATTGTTTGCAGAATTCGTAAAATAACTGCACGAAATCGGTTTCGATCTATTGACGAGGCGAAATAGCTTTCTAATACAGGCCCGCCTCGCGAATGGCCTCGACAGCCAAAGCAATCTGATCGGGCGGCAGGACCAGCGCCATGCGCACGTGTCCCTCGCCCGAAGGACCAAAGCTCGCGCCAGGCGTCACCACAACGCCGGCCTTCTCCATGAGCTCCTCGCAAAACGCCATGGAATCGGTGCGACCACCGGGAAGCTTGGCCCATACAAACATAGAGCCATGCGCGTTGGGACGCTCCCAGCCCAGGTTTTCAAGACCGTCGCACAGGGCATCACGGCGCTCCTGGTACTTCAGACGCTGCGCCTCGACCTCATCGCGCGGACCGTTCAGGCAGGCGATAGCAGCCTTCTGGATCGGGAAGAACATACCGAAGTCGATCTGGCTGCGCAGCTTGGCAAAGGCAGAGACCACATCCTCGCGGCCGACCAAAAAGCCGATGCGGGCACCAGTGACGTTAAACGACTTGGAGAGCGAGAAGAACTCCACACCCACCTCAAGCGCACCGGGATACTGCAAGAAGCTGCCACCCGGCTCACCGTCAAACACGATATCGGAGTATGCATTGTCGTGAACGATGAGCAGGTCGTGCTCGCGGGCGAAGGCGATGATCTCCTCGTAGACCTCGGGCGTGCCCACCGAGCCCACCGGGTTGGCGGGCAGCGATACGATCATATACTTGGCGCGATCGGCCACCTCGGGATCGATACCCGCCACATAGGGCAGGTAATTATGCTCGGCAACCAGCGGATAGTACTCGAGCTTGGCATCGGCAATCTTGGCACCCGCCTCAAAGACCGGGTAGCACGGATCGGGAACTAGGATGGTGTCACCCGGATCGAGCAGGGCCAGGCCCAAATGGCCCACGCCCTCCTGCGTGCCGTTGCACGACTGCACCATGGACGGTGTAATGCCCGAAACGCCAAAGCGACGCTCATAGTAATCGCATACGGCTTGTTTGAGTTCGGGCAGGTCGCGCAGGGCATACTTCCACATCTCGGGATCTTGGGCTGCTTGCGTGAGCGCCTCGACCACGTGGTCGTACGGCTTAAAGTCGGGCGTGCCCACGCTCATGTTGTAAATGGTCTTGCCCTGGGCCTTCAGCGCGAGAAGCTTGTTGTTGAGCGAGGCGAAGACCTCCGCGCCAAAGCGGTCGAGACGCTGTGATGCCTGCATGGTGCCACCTTCCGATATAAAAACGCGGCGCTCCGACAAGAGCGCCGCGCGATACGGGCCATCAGATTGCAAAAGTGTAACGCTTAGAAACCCCGTATTGGTTCAATTTAGCCAACCTTAGTCAATTGCATTGAGCGCGTCGATCTGCGTGAGCCACAGACGCGAGCTGGCGTCACTCGGCATACGCCAATCGCCGCGCGGGCTGAGCGTCACCGAGCCCACCTTGGGACCATCGGGCAGGCAGCTGCGCTTAAACTGCTGGGCAAAGAAGCGACGATAGAATGTACGCAGCCACGTGTGGACGGTCGTGGCGTCGTAGACGCCCTCAAAGCTCTTGAGCGCCATGCGGTAGATCTTGCCCGGCTCAAAGCCAAAGCGCAGCAGGTAATAGAGGAAATAGTCGTGCAGCTCGTACGGACCCACCAGATCCTCGGTTTTCTGAGCGATCTCGTCATCGCCCGTCGGCGGCAAAAGCTCGGGCGACACCGGCGTGTCGAGAATATCGAGCAGTGTCTCGGCAATGCGGCCGCCAAAGACATCGGCCGCATAGCGCACCAGATGGCGCACAAGCGTCTTGGGCACGCTCGCATTGACGGCATACATACTCATATGGTCACCGTTGTAGGTGGCCCAGCCGAGTGCCAGCTCAGACAGGTCACCCGTGCCAATGACAAAGCCGCCGGCTTGGTTGGCAAGGTCCATGAGGATCTGTGTGCGCTCACGCGCCTGGCTGTTCTCGTAGGTCACATCCTGGACGGCTGGGTCGTGCTCGATATCCTTAAAGTGCTGCTCCACAGCCGCGTGAATCGAGACTTCGCGGAAGCTCACGCCCAGGTCGCGGGCAAGTGACTCGGCGTTGGACTTGGTACGATGCGTCGTTCCAAAGCCCGGCATGGAGACAGCCGTAATGCCCGTACGTGGCAGGCCCAAGGCATCGAACGCGCGCACGGTCACGAGCAGCGCCAGCGTGGAATCGAGGCCGCCCGAAAGGCCGATGACGGCCGCCTTGGTGCCCGTGTGGGCAAGGCGGGTCTTGAGGCCCGCGGTCTGCAGGTCGAGGATGGTCTCGCAGCGCTCGGCCAGGTCGCCGTGGTCTGCCGGGACGAAAGGCGCGCGCGGGAAGACGCGGTCGATGTCGCAGGCATCGCGCAGCGCGGGTTCCTCTGCGAGCGTGCCCTCAAACGAGAACTCAACGGTCGTGGCCTCCGGCGCGTCATCCGGGCGCGTCCAGGTCGTCGAGCGGCGGCGCTCGGCCACCAAGCGGTCAAGGTCAACGTCGGCAACGGCCATATCACAGGTGAGGAGCTTGGTCGCGGCAAGCTTAGAGCCGTTTTCGTAGACGAGGTTCTCCCCCGCAAAGACCATATCGGTCGTGGACTCGCCCTCGCTCGCATCTGCATACGCATAAGCACAGTACAGGCGCGCGCTCTGGTTGGATATGAGGCTGCGGCGATAATCCGCCTTGCCGATGATCTCGTCGGAAGCAGAAGGATTGAGAATCACCGTTGCGCCGGCAAGTGCCATCTCGGTCGAAGGCGGCGCTGGCACCCACAGGTCCTCGCAAACCTCAACGCCAAGCACCATGTCCTCGGCACCCTCGTCACAGCAACGGTAGATAAGCCCCGAGCCAAGCGGCACCGGACCCTGACCGGCAAATTCAATCAACATGGGATCGGCGGGTGCCGGAGCAAACCAGCGGCGCTCATAGAACTCGCCATAATTGGGCAGGTACTTCTTGGCAGTGAGGCCCAAAAGCTCGCCCGCGCAGCACACGGCGGCGCAGTTGTAAATGCTCTCAGCCACCGCGACGGGAAGACCGACCGTAAAGACAATCGGCAGCTCGCGGGTTTCATCGAGAATACGCACGAGCGCCGCCTCGCAAGCATGCAGTAGCGTGCGGTTATGGAACAGGTCAGCCGCAGTATAGCCGGTCAGGTTAAGCTCGGGCAGCACCAGCGCACGAACGCCGCGCTCGGCAGCCTCGCGAACAACCGTCAGTGCCACCTCGGCATTGCTCTCGACATCGGCCACGCGAATCCGCGGCGAAGCCGCCGCCACACGCAAAAAGCCATCGTTCTCAACTTGGCCGTTTAGAAAATCGTTCATGCGAGCTCCAACACATCCGTTTAGCCGCGACGAGTAGCGGCGATATAGTCCGCCTCCATTGTACTGTCAAGCTCAATCAGCGCAGATGGAGACGGGCTCACGTTAAAGACTAAAAAGCGAAGCGGCGTTTCAGCAGTAGAACGAAATCTCGTCCACGAGGAAAAATGCCTTCCATTTAGAGCAAATCAATTCATGCTGAGCGGCAATAATTTCACAGAGGTCATCAAGAGTACCCCGAGGAATCTTCGCCTTGTTATTGGCAACGATACAGCCGCCCCTGCGAGTCAACCAGATTTTGGCCGAGCTATCTGAAGGCGCTCCCTTGCAAACATGGACATGGATTGGTTCGCCCGCTTCGTTGGACCAAAAGAAGACGCGATAGCCGCCAATAAGAAATAGGCTAGGCAACCTTAGCTCCTCCGCTTGCGGCATACCGATATAGAAGATGGGCATTGTTGCTCAGAAAAGTCTCGAAGCCTCGCTTTTCCTCGTCTGTAAAGCGCCCCTCCCACATGGTCCAATTGTAAGAAGGTAGCTCGCAGCGAGCGGAGTCGAAGCCCTCTGCCGTCGGTCGCTCAAAATGCACAATAACCTTTTCGATGTCGCCATCGACAATCAGGTCAGAATGGACGACCTCAGTGCCGTCTTCGAATGTCATATACGGATACATCACGGCAACCACCTCGCAATCGTTTATCCAGTTTAGCATCAAGCACTCACGCCAAAAACGGCGTGCGCCCTTGATAACTTGATGGTATCTGGCAAACGACATACGCGTTTCACATTGAATGGGTACTCTGATGGCTGAATGAAACGAAGCAGATTTACACCGGGAGGACCCCGTATGACCACCAAGTACACCGACGCGCCGCGCACGCGTGTCATGACTCCCGCCGCACTCAACAACGGCGTTCACGAGAACCATTCCATCGGACAGACCATGGCCATCGCGCCCAAAAAGGGCCCGTTCGACGACATTTCCATTCCCCAGATCATCGCCGGTGCCGCAGCTGCGGCCACAAGCGTTGCGCTGGCCTCCAAGATCGGCATTGCCGGCTCGGTGATTGGTGCCGCCGTGAGCTCGGTCATCACCGTCGTGTCTTCTCAGGTCTATCGCCACTTTATCTCCGCCAGCGCCGAGGCTATCAAAGGAACGCACGCCGCCGTCGATTACCCCGCCGGCGCCTACGAGCCCGTTGAGTCCAATGCCAACGAGCACCTCGGCGGCGCCGCGACCACGCAGGAGATGCGTCAGGTTGCGGGACGCGCGACCACGGCCCGCGTTGCCCCTAACAGTTTGCGCGCCAAGGCCGCGGCAGAGCGCAGCCAGACGCAAAAGAAGGTCATCGTCTTCTCCGTCGCGATTGCGATCGTTGCGGTCATCGCCTGCGCCGGCGCCATTCTTATCACCACTGCCGGCGAGGGTTTGGGCGCGCGCCCCGAACCAATCCTTTCGTCGCGCACGACCGAGAGCGATGCGGATAGCACTGGTCAATCGCAAAGCCAGCAGGACGACCCGCAGGGCAACTCCGCATCCACCAACTCGTCTTCGGACACCCCTGATCAGTCGCAGAGTGCCGATTCCTCTACGTCCAACAGTGGCACGCCGTCCGGCACGACCGACTCAAGCCAAACGACTGACGGCTCTCAACCGAGCACGGGCGACCAGACGAACGGCAATACATCGAGTACGGGATCTACCGACAACGGCAACACCAACAGCTCGAGTGGAACCGCGTCCGGCACGGCATCTGACAGCTCGAGCCAAGGCACGGCATCGGGCAACTAAGCACGTTTGCCTCTCAAAGAGAACCAACCCGTATAACGGGCGCGAACCGGCAACGGTCGCGCCCGTTTGCTTTGGGCGCCGAGGTGGCAAGCCCCATGCGATGGTAAGATGCTTTTGTGTGTAAAGAGGAGATTTGCCATGAGCAAGACAATAGTTAGGCCCACGCTTTCGCTGGGCAACCACATCTATCTGTATCGCCTGCTGCGCGATGCGATTGGATGCGGCAAGCAAACGTTTATGACGCAGGTCGAAGAGGCTCTCGCCGCTGGCGGCATGACTGCTTATGACTTGGGCTTCGAGTCCACGCGCGAGTTGCTCGAGGAACTCGACGACTGCATTAAGCTGACTGTCTTTAAGGGCGGTCGCCTGTATGCCACGGTCATCGCCAACGAGGCATGGGACGCAGCGCTTGCCAAGGGCGAGGACAAGCCCAAGGCCACCAAGGGCACCAAGCAGTCCTACAAAAAGAAAAAGCGCGGCGAGAAGGAACTCAAGGCCGTGCGTCCCAAGCACGTTAAGCATCCCGAGCCCGAGCCCGTGGCCGAAGTCGCTCCGGAGCCCGAGCCCGAGGCAGAGATCGAAGTCGCTATTGAGGTAGCAGCAGAAGCCGAAACCGAAATCGCCGCCATGACCGATTCCGAAGTCATATCTAAGCAGGAAGCCACTGCGGAGCTCGACGAGGCTCCCAAGTCGACAACCGAAGAAGCCGCTGACCAGCCCGAGACGCCCGCGTTCCAAAACAGCGATATCTTTGGCAACGAGGCCGAGGACGATCAGTCCGATGAGCCCGCCGATCAAGGCACTACCGAGTCGGCGCCGAAGCCCGAGACGCCGCAGCCCGCCATCTCGCTTACGGTCGTCTATGACCCCGAGAACGCCAACGCCGGCATCACCACCATGGCCTCCACACCGGTCGAGGCAAAGTCGTCTGTCGAGACAGGGGGCGCCCCGCAAGCCGATGCCAAAACCGAGACTGAAGACACATCCGTCTCCGTGGAACCGACAGATTTCGCAGTTAAGCCGGAACCGGTGCCTGTGTCTGCACCCGTCATCGAGTCCGTGCCCACCGCTGCTTTCGACCAAATTCCCACACCAGCACCGGCTTCGGCGCGCGTAGCGGCCCCAACCCCCGCACCCGCAGCGCCCGCCATCCCCGAGGACTTCCCCGTCGATTTCGCGACCGAGGTCTTCTGCCCCGGCCCGCTTCTGCACCAGCTGTCGACCTATCTCCCCTACGGCGCCGACACGCTCGGTATCGTCGGCGAGTACTACTGGATCGCCCGCGAGCGCGGTACCATCGAGGCCGCGCGAAACCGCGCAAGCTTCCCCCTGCGCTACACGCAGGCCGGCGAGCGCCACGAAGTCACCGTGCGCATCCGACGCAACACCACCGGCGGTCTCGGAGCCACCTGGACCATCGACAAGGTTGAAGAATCCGCCGAATAGCAAAAAGGGACGATAACCCTCAAGGTTATCGTCCCTTTCTCGTTAGGTCACCTGAGCTCGGCTAATCTCGCGTCAGTTTCCTGTGGATGCGATGCGGCTGGGCTGCGTCCTCGCCCAGGCGCTCGATGCGGTTGGCCTGATAGGCCTCGAAGTTGCCCTCGAACCAATACCAGTTGCCCGGATTCTCGTCGGTGCCCTCCCACGCCAGAATGTGCGTGGCGACGCGGTCCAGGAACATACGGTCGTGGCTAATGACCACCGAGCAGCCCGGGAACTCGAGCAGCGCCGCCTCGAGCGAGGACAGTGTCTCGACGTCGAGGTCGTTCGTGGGCTCGTCGAGGAGCAGCAGGTTGCCGCCCTGCTTGAGCGTAAGCGCCAAGTTCAGACGGTTGCGCTCGCCACCGGAGAGTACGCCGGCGCGTTTCTGCTGGTCCTGGCCCTTAAAGCCAAAGCTCGCCACATAAGCACGGCTCGGAACCTCGGTCTCGCCGACCATCATGTGGTCCAGGCCGTCCGAGACGACCTCCCATAGGTTCTTATCGGGGTCGATGCCGGAACGGTTCTGGTCGACGTAAGAAATCTTGACGGTCTCGCCCACCTCGAGCTCGCCCGAAGTCAGCGGCTCCAGACCCACAATCGTCTTGAACAGCGTGGTCTTACCGACACCGTTGGGGCCGATGACGCCCACGATGCCGTTGCGCGGCAGGGTGAACGAAAGGTCATCGATGAGCACGCGGCCATCGAACTCCTTGTGCAGATGATGGGCCTCGAGCACCTTGTTGCCCAGACGCGGGCCCACAGGGATGCGGATGTCGGTCCAGTCGAGCTTCTGGCTTGCGCGGGCCTCGGCCTCCATCTCCTCGTAGCGAGCCAGACGGGCCTTGTTCTTTGCCTGGCGAGCCTTGGGCGAGCTGCGCACCCACTCGAGCTCGGCCTCCATGCGCTTGGCGAGCTTGGCGTCACGGTTGCCCTGGGCCTCGATACGCGCGGCCTTGGTCTCCAGATACGTGGAGTAGTTGCCCTTGTAGGGATAAAGGTGACCGCGGTCGACCTCGCAGATCCACTCGGCAACGTTATCCAAGAAGTAGCGATCGTGCGTGACGGCAAGCACCGCGCCCTGGTAGTTGTGCAGGAAGTGCTCGAGCCACAGGATCGACTCAGCGTCCAGGTGGTTCGTGGGCTCGTCGAGCAGCAGCAGGTCGGGAGCCTCGAGCAGCAGCTTGCACAGGGCCACGCGGCGACGCTCGCCGCCAGAGAGCACGTTAACCGGCATGTCGGAATCGGGCAGCTGCAGGGCGTCCATTGCCTGACCGAGCTTGGAATCGATATCCCAGCCGTCGGCGGCGTCGATCTCGTCCTGGAGCTTGCCCATCTCGGCCATGAGGGCGTCCATGTCGCAATCCGGATCGCACATCTCCTCGCCGATTTTGTTGAAGCGATCGACCTTGGCGATCATATCGCCAAACGCCATGCGCACGTTCTCGATGACGGTCTTGTCGTCGTCGAGCGGCGGCTCCTGCTGCAGGATGCCCACGGTGTAGCCGGGGGTAAGCCTGGCATCGCCGTTGGAGACTTCCTCGATACCGGCCATAATCTTGAGCAGGGTCGACTTACCCATGCCGTTGGGACCCACGACGCCGATCTTGGCACCGGGATAGAAGCTCAGGGTCACGTCGTCAAGAATCACCTTGTCGCCATGGGCCTTACGAGCCTGATACATCTGGTAGATAAACTCCGCCATTTGCCTGTTTTATCCTTTCTACCTGCCGTTTCCCTATTCTTGATTCGCTTTAGTGGAAACGAAATGAGGAAACCAGCTCTGAACTTAACGAAAAAGGGGCATGGTTGCCCACACCCCCTAATACTACCTGGGAAAAGTCCCCCGGAACATACTATGAACTGCGTACGCTAGTTTTCCGCAACCTTAACGAGCGTCTCGCTGCGATTTGCGCCACAGCAGATACGAATAGCCGTAGGCAGCTCCAGCTGAACCAAACGCCAGAACCGCAATCACCGCGGCGACGACTTCACTCGAAAGCACGCTACCCGCCACGCCCATCACAATCAGGCCAATACCCAGCGCCATAAAGCAGGCACCGCCAAAACGCTGCGTACGGCGCCAGTTCTCGGGATCGGCAAGCGCCCAGGGCGTCTTGATACCGAGCGTATAGTTCTGCTTCACACGCGGCAAGTAGTTACCCACACCAATGAAGAGCAAGCCGATAGCGCCGGAAATCAGCACGTTGACCGAACCGACCGCCGGCACCACGCCCCAGACCGTAAGCTCACCCAACCAGCTTATACCACACATGAACAAGGTGAAGGCAATTACGAAGCCCTGATAGAACTTGCCCGAGGTCCGATACGCCTCGCCCTTAGGGTCGATGCGTGGCACGACGTAGAACATCGCGAGAAGTGCCAGAGGCAACACGCCGAGCGCGGAGGCCATCCAGCTAGGGCCCCAACCGTCGACGGCGCCGTTCGCGCCCCAGTGCGTGGGAATCTGCGCCGGCAAGCTCGGCATCACCCAGAGATGCGCAGCAACATTAATTGCGCAGAGCACAACAAGCATGGCCCACACGCGCGACGATACCCCCGTGGCGTGAATGCCCTTGTTTTCGTTATTCATCCTTATCACCTTCAGTGTTTGTAAAACCCATAAACCAGCCGATCAAGTCCTGCATGACGGTGGTGTTTAAGCTGTATACGATGTTTTGGCCATGACGTTCGTCGGTCACCAACCCGGCGTTTTTGAGCGTCGCCAAGTGATGGCTCAATGACGGCTTGCTAATGTCAAAATGCTCGGCAAGCTCCCCTGCCGTGCGGTTGCCCTCGCGCAGCAGCTCCAAAATGCGCCGCCGCGTAGGGTCGGCCAGCGCTTTAAAACCCTCTCCCGGCATAGGACCTCCTCTCAGTATTTCGTTCGACGCACACACTATACTCTGTATTTAGATGTTTGTCTAACTATCTAATCTTACACTCAAAAAATAGCCGCCCCCGCGTAATGCGAAGACGGCCACTTCTCACGCCATAAACGTGTTTCGGAGTTGGCTAACCCGCTGCAACGGGTGCCATCTGCGTCATCTTATGCGAATCACTACCTCATTTCAACAAGACCCTAGGGCACAAATGGAATCGCGATAATACCTATAATGGCGATAGCTAAAACACGAATCGCTTCCCCATCGGAGGATATTTATGACCGAAACCGCAGCCTCAACTCCCAACGAGACACGCGATACCAAGCTCGAGATCATCATGGGCCGCGAGGCACTCGACAAGCTCGCCAACGCCACGGTGCTGATACTCGGCTGCGGAGGCGTGGGCTCTAACTGCTGCGAGGCACTTGCCCGCGGCGGCATCGGGCATTTTGTGATTCTGGACAAGGACATCATCGCGCCCAGCAATATCAATCGCCAGTCCATCGCCTTTCACAGCACCGTCGGCAAGCGCAAGGTCGATGTTATGGAAGCCATGATCCACGATATCAATCCCGCCACCACCGCCATCAAGCGAACTGAATATCTGCTGAGCGACAATATCGACGAGTTCTTTACGAGCGTTTTTGAGCAGACGGGCGGTAAGCTCGACTACGTCGTCGACGCCATCGACACCATCTCGGCCAAGCTCACCATTGCCAAATATGCTCAAGACCACGACATTCGTTTGGTTAGCTCTATGGGCGGTGCCAACAAGCTCCATCCCGAGTGCCTCCGCTTTGCCGACATCTTCGATACGGTACGTGACCCCATGAGCCGCATTATGCGCAAAGAATGTAAGAAGCGCGGAATCAAAAGCCTACATGTACTGTTTAGCTGCGAGGAATCGGTTAAGACACAGCCCCGCGACCCTTCCAACATCCACGAGCGCACCGAGCTGGGAACTGCCAGTTTTATGCCGCCCATCATGGGTCAGATGATTGCCGGCGAGGTTATCCGCCAGATTAGCGGGCGCGGGTGCGAGCGCGTGCGCGCCGATGGCCAGCGCTTGGACTAGCAGGATGCCCTGCGATGGAACCGCGATTCTTTGACACGCATTGTCATCTTGATTTGATGCTCAGCCCCGATGCTGCAGCCAGTGAGTCGGCGGCGTTGGGTCTGGGGCTCTTTGACTGCGGGGTCGACCCACGCGACTTCGCGGCAGCAAAAAAGCGGGCCAGCCGATACCTAAACATTATCGCGGGCGCCGGCCTCCATCCCTGGTGGCTCGCCGACGGGCGATGCGGAACCGCCGAAGTCAATCTGCTTTGCGAAGTTGCTGACCAAGAGCGCTTGATCGGCGAGGTCGGACTCGACTTTTCCGCACGCTTTGTTGGAAGCGAGTCGCTACAAACACAGGCGCTCGACCGGCTCTGTGATGCGCTCGCGCAGCATCCTCTTGCCGGGCGCGTGATATCAATTCACGCCGTTCGTTCGGCAGGAACCGTGTTAGACATCCTCGAGTCACATGGATTACTCACCCCGAGCCCCGACTCCCCCGCCATCATTTTCCACTGGTTTAGCGGCGCCTCGAACGAGTTCGTCCGCGCGCGAAACGCAGGCTGCTATTTTTCCGTGAACGAGCGGATGCTCGCCACCAAGCGCGGTCGTGAATACGCCCGACAAATCCCACTCGACCGTCTGCTGCTCGAAACCGACGCTCCAGCCGAACCGCAAGCAGATGCAAGCGCGCGACAGCTCATCACATCGCTAAAAAGCGCCTCCCTGCACATCGCCGAACTTAAAAACCGCTCCGCGGAGGGCGTCGAATCGATCGTTTTGGGAAATTCGCACTCCGTATTTGACTTCCGCTGACCCTGGTGGGCAAAAAATGCCAAATATGAGTACTGTTGTAAAACTAGTCACATAATTTTACATCGAAACAGCGCCTTGATAATGTACAGCTGTTCATTATCAAGGCGTTTTGGCATACTCAGGGACATGTTAGGCAGCTTTATCTTGTCCGCAGACACTCAACTGGGACCTCAGGAGCCAGATTTTGCTGTTACTAAAATAGTTACAGTACTCATATTTGGCATTTTTTGCCCACAGGGTCCCGGGAAGACAACAATTCGACTTCCCGGGACCGCTCAACTATTCAAAAATCGGCGCTCCGTGGCCCCAAGAACCTTCCATGCCGCATACGGTCGAAGCAAACCCCGCCGCAAAGTCGAGCGCACGCTCGATGGCCTCGGCGCCATCCTCACCACGCTTGGCGGAATCGAGATAGCACATCAAAAACGAGGTGAGGAACGAGTCACCCGCACCCATGGTGTCCTTCATATCCGTTACCGGTTTAGCCAGTTGGCGGTAATAACGCTCGCCATCGTAGGCAATGCAGCCCTCAGCGCCCGCCGTTGCGGACACAAAGCGCGGACCCAGGTTTTTAACCCAAGCGAGGCGCTCGCGAATCTCATCTTCGCTCGCGGCATCCGCAGCGCTCAAAAAGGCAAAGTCGACAAACGGAGCAATCTGCTCGTAATACTCGTCGGTGGAATCGTCCGAAAAATCAAACGAAACGGTAATGCCCGCCGCCTTCAGCTTAGGGAGCTCGCGCTCGGTGAAGCAGTAGTTGCCCGAGTGAACTACGTCGAACTGCTTCATGTATGCCAGGTCAAAGCGATCGAGCACATAGCGCGCATCGCCGCGGATGCCGCCCTCGTTCGACCCCAAAAACACGCGGTCACCATCGACCACGGTAACACGAGCCGCGCCGTTCTCGCCGATGAGTTGTTTACATTTGGCGAGCTCGATGCCCTCGTCCTCAAGGCTCGCGATGACATGCTCGGCCGCGGCGTCGTTTCCAAAGATACCCACATACGCGGAGCGCGCAGCCCCGCACTTCTTGGCATACACGGCAAAGTTCACCGCGTTGCCGCCCGGATACATCGTGTGGATATGCTCGTAACGGTCGACGACGTTATCGCCAAACCCAAGAGCGCTAACGTTGAATGTCATAGCATCGCTCCCCTCACGTCTTAACGAGGTCGCTGTAATGGTTGCCGCACCACCCTAGCCCTACGCGAGCTCCAGCAAATCGGGCAGCTGGTCGATAATCATGTCCGCGGCATCCTGGCTAAAGCCAAAGCGCTCCTCGCGCTTGGCGATCACCGTCAGGCCCGCTCGCTTGCCGGCAGTGATGCCAGGCACGGAATCCTCAACGCAGCAGCAGCGATTCGCAGGCAGTCCCAGCAGGTCCAGTGCATGCAGGTAAATGTCGGGCTCGGGCTTGCTCTCCTTAAACTGCTCGCCACTCACCACATACTCAAAGGCATCCGACAGCCCGCACACGTTGAGAACTTCCTCGATACTATCCATGGGCGACGAGCTGGCCAGCGCCACGCGAACGCCGCGGCGCGGAAGCTCGCGAATCGTCTCCACGGCGCCCGGATTGATCAAGGTCTGATAATCGCGCGGTCTTTTATGTGCCCATTCATCCCAGCGGGCCAGTGCCTCCTCGCCGGTAAAGTGCCCCTTTCCGGCGCGCTCAAACCAATCGACCAGCATATGCAAAAAGAACTGATGCGAGGTGCCAACCTGCCCGTTCAGCTCCTCTTGGGTCAGGTTCAGCCCAAGCTCTTTGGCAAACGCAGCGGTCTCCCCCAGGTAGTAATACTCGGTATCGACGATGACGCCGTCCATGTCAAAGATAACGGCGTCGAACGGAAATGCGGACACGGCACCCTCCCTAACAAAAAGGCGCCCGCAAGCGGACGCCCGAACCATGCACTATCGGCGATTCTAACCCAGCAGCTGGTCAAGTGCTACTGCAATGCCGTCTTCGTTGTTATTGGCGGTTACCATCTGGGCAACTGCCTTAACCTCATCGACGGCGTTGCCCATGGCTACACCTGTGCCGGCCCACTCAATCATGGACTTGTCGTTCTGGCCGTCGCCAAACGATACGACCTCACTGGCATCGATGCCGAGCTTGGGCAGGGCACCCTCGAGCGCACGGGCCTTGTCAATACCGGGCGCCGTGTATTCAAAGTACCAGTCAGCCGTAAACATGCCCGACAGCGTCTGGGTAAAGGGCGCATACATCTCCTCGTAATGCGCCTGCAGGTATGCCGGGTCGCCCGCCGTCAGCAGCTTGTCCACGGGATAAGTGTCCACGACCTCATGCAAGCTCTCGACCTCACGGATCTTAAGGTCGCACGCATCGCGCTCATACTTGACGATATTCTTCTGCGAACCGTCCGGCAGTGTGATCATGCAGCGATACGAGTCCACGACGTGCAGGTCCCGACCGAGCGAGATCATGGGAATCACGTCGAAATTGCGCAGATGATCAATCAGACGGTGCAGCTCGTCAGCCGGCATGGCCTGGTCAAAAAGGACCTCATCGGTCTGAGCGTCGACCACATGCGCGCCATTAAAGGCAACTAGCAGACCGTCATGGTTTTGAAGGTCGAGCTCCTGCGCCAAGGCGTGCAGCCCCCATGCGGGACGGCCCGAAGCCAAGATGAGCTTAATGCCCGACTCCTGCGCCGCGAGCAGCTTCTCGCGCGTACGCGGGCTGATGACCTTTTGGTCGTTGGTGAGCGTACCGTCGATATCCATTGCGATGGCTTTGATTGCCATATATGCCTCCCTGTCATTGAACAACCTTGCCTGAGTCATCATACAGAACACCCACCGCGGCGCTGTTTGCAACGGGAAAAATGTCATATTGTCCCAAACATGAACGGCGCGCCTTCGACGATTGCGATGCCCGTCGAGGCGCCTCCCGATACATTCCATCCTATCCAAATAGCAAAGGGCCCGCATCCCAACGGATACGGGCCCCTTTCTGTTTAACGCTTAATCAGCGGCAAAGACTACTTGCGGTGAGCGCGGTAGAACTCGATGAGCGCCTGGGTCGAAGCGTCCTGCTCGGCCTTGGCGGCGTCGTCGTGGAAGGCCGGGGTGATCTGCTTGGCAAGCTGCTTGCCCAGCTCAACGCCCCACTGGTCGTAGGAGTCGATGCCCCAGACCGTGCCCTCGACAAACGTGATGTGCTCGTACAGGGCGATGAGCTCACCAAGCGCGAACGGGGTCAGCGTGTCGCCGAAGATCGAGGTCGTCGGACGGTTGCCCTCAAAGCAGCGGGCCGGGACGATCTGCTCGGGCGTGCCCTCGGCGCGCACCTCGTCGGCCGTCTTGCCAAAGGCGAGTGCCTTGGTCTGGGCCAGGAAGTTGCCCAGGAACAGCTCATGGACGTCCTGGCCGTTGTCGGTCGCGGGGTTGGCGGTGTTGGCGAAGGCGATGAAATCGGCCGGGACCACCACGGTGCCCTGGTGCAGCAGCTGGTAGAAGGCGTGCTGACCATTGGTACCGGGCTCGCCCCAGAAGATCTCACCGGTATCGGAGGTCACGGCGCTGCCGTCCCAGCGGACATGCTTGCCGTTGGACTCCATGGTGAGCTGCTGCAGGTAGGCCGGGAAGCGGTGCAGATACTGGCAGTACGGCAGCACGGCGTGGCTCTTGGAACCGAAGAAGTTGACGTACCAGACGTTGAACAAACCCATCAGCGCGACGGCATTGTTCTCGAGCGGCGTGTTGCAGAAGTACTCGTCGATGGCGTGGAAGCCCTCGAGGAACTGCTGGAAGCGCTCGGGGCCGAGCACGACGATCAGCGACAGGCCCACGGCGGAGTCAACGGAGTAACGGCCACCGACCCAGTTCCAGAAACCGAAGGCGTTGGCCGGGTCGATACCGAAGACCTCGACCTTGTCGAGCGCGGTGGAGACGGCGACGAAGTGCTTGGCCACGGCCTCGGCGTTCTGCTCATCGGAGCCATCGATGGCACCCTGGGCCTTGAGCTGCTCGAGCATCCAGGTCTTGACCTCGCGGGCATTGGTGAGGGTCTCGAGCGTGGTGAAGGTCTTGGAGACGATGATCACGAGCGTGGTCTCGGGGTCCAGACCCTTGAGCTTCTCGGCCTGATCGTTGGGGTCGATGTTGGAGATATAGCGGCAGTCGATACCGGCGTCGGCATAGGGACGCAGGGCCTCGTAGGCCATGACCGGGCCCAGGTCAGAGCCGCCGATGCCGATGGACACCAGGTGCTCGATCTTCTTGCCGGTAACGCCCTTCCACTCACCGGAGCGCACGCGCTCGGCGAAGGCATACATGCGGTCGAGGACCTCGTGCACGTCGGCGACGACATCCTGGCCGTCAACGATAAGCTGGCCCTTCTCGCTTGCCGGACGGCGCAGCGCAGTGTGCAGGACGGCGCGGTCCTCGGTGGTGTTGATGTGCTCGCCGGAGAACATGGCGTCGCGGCGCTCCTCGAGCTTCACCTCGCGGGCAAGATCGCACAGCAGCTTGACGGTCTCATCGGTCACCAGGTTCTTGGACAGGTCGAAGTGCAGGTCACCGGCGTCAAAGCTCAGCTTGTTCACGCGGTCGGCGTCAGCAGCGAACCAGGCCTTAAGATCGATGCCCTCGGCCTCGAGCTTCTCCTGATGGGCCTCGAGCGCCTTCCAAGCGGCGGTCGACGTAGCGTCGATAGGTGCGGCAACAGTTGCCATAAAGTCCTCCTCAGCATACGGGCGCACTCCTCCATGCGCCCGGATAATCAGATGCCCTTATTCTAACGCAGGTCAAGACCGTAATCAGCGAGCGTTGCCAATCTGCCCACAGACGGCGACTGACCAAAAAGGGGCAGGTTCTATGCCGCAGCGCATACGCTGCCGAGCAGTTCGCGCAAGGGAGAACCGATGCCCTCCAGCAGCTCGGGCGCGATGATGGCAAAAACGGGGACCTCACCGGCGCCCACAACAGCGGGCACCTTTCCCTCCGAGACAATGCACCCGTAGGGAACAAAGCCGTCCTCGCCGGCATCGAGCACGGCCATGCGACGGGCAAGCTCGCGCGCAAAGCCTGCCGTATCGGCATCGCCAATCGCCAGGACAAAGTCCACGCCCTCATCGGTCGCCAGGGCTACGGCTTCATCGACCAATTCGTCTCCCCCGTCGCCCCCAACTGAGCCGCAACGAAAGAGCACGCGTTCGAGCAGAGCGCGATCGAGCGAACCCAGCGCCGCCGAGACAAGCTCATCACGCGTGCGCTTGTCGCCTCCCAGCACGACCAGTGCCTTGGTGCCGCCGTAGTGGGCGACCAATCGTCCGCACCAGCGAGCCACGTCCCCATCCGCAACCAAGCGCGTCGGCATACCAAACCCATAGTTGACCATTATCCCCACAACCCTTCCGTGCTTTATGGTGGTATCGATCGTTAGGCTCATGCTACGAAGCGAGCTTTTCCGAGCTGTTTCGCACTCTTTAGGGCTGCGTTAAAAACCGATGCGACTCCACGGAGAACAATCAAGCGATCAGAGCGTTAAAAGCCCGGCAACAAGATGCACAAACAGGATGAGCCAAGCAAACGAAAGGCAGAAGCCGCCCAGTACATCCGAGGCATAGTGCACGCCCAGATAGATGCGGCTAACGCCCACCGCAAGAATGGCACACGCAAGTACGATCTCGATGGCAGCGCTGAACGGAAGGCCAAACGCACCGCATCGCACTAACCATATGCCATAACCATAAAACGCCATGGCCGCCATCGAGTGGCCCGAGGGAAAGCTGAGCCCTAGTGCCTCGACAAGCCGAAATCCCTGGGGACGAGGCCGGCGCACAAGAATCTTCAGCAGCTGGTCTATTGCACTGATGGCGCCAACGTTGACGGCGGCCAAGATAACATGGACCCGACAAGGCACCCACAGCATTGACGCGACCAGCACGCCGACAATAAACGGCACCGACGCCAGATTCGATATGCCTCTCATCGCAATCGTCAGCACCGGCGATCGAAGTCTCTCGACAAACAGCAAGTAACCCAACTCGTCGATTCTTATAGCCCGTCCTTTGAGCACCTTAATCAGCAAGCAGACAAAGATCGCAAGGCACAGCACGGACAACATTAGAAGCGCAAGGTCGCCCATATCGACGGTCATCCATATCCCTTCAGCGTATTCAACACATCAAGGCTACCGAACCGCCGTAAGCACAAGGTAAACCGACCAAAAAGGGACAGGTTTATTTTGGCAGGTCAAGCGTTTTACCGACCAAAATAAACCTGTCCCCTTTTGGTCGGTTTTGACGGTGTCCGGTCGAGCGGGTATTATCGAACAGGTATTCGATAGGAACATGTGTTTGATGGAAGGATACGGATGGCGCACGGCCAGCACACCTATATCTGCATCGACCTCAAGACGTTTTATGCCAGCGTCGAGTGCGTCGACCGTGGGCTCGATCCGCTCACCACTAACCTGGTCGTTGCCGACGAATCGCGCGGACGCACGACCATCTGTCTCGCCATCACGCAGGCCATGAAGGACCTCGGGATACATAACCGCTGCCGATTGTTCGAGATCCCCGATGGCATCGACTACATCAAGGCCGTGCCACGCATGCAGCACTACATGGAAGTGTCTGCGCAAATCTACGGCATCTATCTGGAATACGTCAGCCCGCAAGACGTTCACGTCTATTCAATTGACGAGTGCTTCATCGACGTGACGCCCTATCTGGATCTCTATCACACCGATGCGGAAGGGTTCGCCTGCATGCTTCGCGACGAAGTTCTAGGGCGCACCGGCATCACGGCGACGGTCGGCATCGGCCCCAACCTATTTCAGGCCAAGGTGGCACTCGACATCACTGCCAAGCACGTAGCCAGCCGTATCGGCGTACTCGACGACGAGACCTTCCGCAAGGAAATTTGGCCCCACCGCCCCATCACCGATATCTGGGGTATCGGCCCCGGCGTGGCAGCGCGACTCGAAAAGTACGGTGTCTACGACCTGATGGGTGTTGCCGCCCTCGACGAGAACCTGCTCTACGACGAGCTCGGCGTCAATGCCGAGTATCTCATCGACCACGCCTTTGGGCGCGAGCCGACGACCATCGCCGATATCCAAGCCTATCGCCCCCAAGCAGCCTCGACCACCACGGGACAGGTGCTCTCGAAGGGCTATGCCTACGAGCAGGCCTATACGGTGTTACGCGAGATGGTCGACACCGCCGTGCTGGACTTGGTCGATAAGCATGTGGTCTGTGACAGCATTTCGCTCTTTGTGGGCTATGCGAGCGAGCGTGCCGACATCCGACGCCTCGATGCCAGCGGCACGGCACAGTACGTAGACGGCTGCGGGCACCTGCGCTCGAGCACGTCGAGCATAGAGCCCGTCGCAACCGCCGGCCCCGAGCTTGCGCCCCGCGCACCCAAGCCCGTCCAGCGCGATGACGAACGCCGTCGCCTGGTACGCGAGGCGCAGGCCATCGACGGCATCTTCGTCGGCGAGCATGGCGGAAAGCCTCGTGGTGGTTACGCCGCGCTCTTCGCCCACTCCAACGCCTCGCGCAAGCTGCCCGAACGCACCAATTCATTTAAGAAGATCATGGGGTATTTCGATGACCTGTGGGCGCAAACGGTCGACCCCAAGCGACCGGTCAAGCGCATCAATCTTGGCTTTGGCAACCTCATGCCCGAGGAGTTCGCCACCGTTGACCTGTTTAGCGATGTCGAGGCCGATGAGCGCGAGCGCGACCTGGCGCGCGCCGTGTTGGCCGTTAAAGGCAAATACGGCAAGAACGCCCTGGTCAAGGGATTGAGCTTTACCGCCGGCGCCACCGCACGCGAACGCAACGACCAGGTAGGAGGACATCGTGCCTAAATCCAAACAACAGCCAATGCGCCCGCCGACTCCCTTCGAACGTCTGGCAGACCCCGAGGGAAGGCGTCGCACCGCCGACCCCAAACTCACCGCCAACGGCGCCGTTCGTGCCAACCGTGCCGCGCAGTTTATGCCCTTTGCCGCCCTCACGGGATACTACGAACTCGTACGCAAGCAGGAGATAACCGTCGAACCCAAGTGTGAACTCACAGAAGAAAAGGCCCTCGAACTTTCGAAAAAGCTCGAGGGCCTCAAACGCGGCGACTTGCTTCGTGTCACCTATTACGATACGTACGGCTATCGTAGCCGCACCGGCATTCTCGACGAGGTACTCCCCGCTTTCAAACTGCTCAAGCTCAGAGATATTGTCATCGATTTCGACGACATCCAAGACATCGAGCTGCGCGGCCGAGCCTAGTGGCGAGAACGCTTACGCAGGGCAAAGGCAATACCAAGCACTGCGGCAGCTGCAACCAGCAATCCCAAGACCAGCGTGAGGGTCGAGTCGCCAGCGTGAGGCAGCGAGCCGTCCTTCGGAGTCTTCTTAGTGGTCGTCGCGACGGTGGTCGTGGTGCTGCTCGACTGATCGTTACCGCCCGTCTGGCTGCCACCAGGCTGATCGCCGCCACCCGGCTGCGAGGGATCCGTGGGCTCCGTCGGATCCGGAGTACCGGGTTCAACCGGATTCTCCGAATTCTCCTTGCGCTGGATCCAAACCTGGCAGCCATAGAACGGGTTGGCGGTACCAAGGCACAGACCCTGGTTGGTCACCGCAAAGGTGCGCAGGCCATGGTTATACGGATCGTTAAAGCCGTTGGTCGTCAGCGTCGTAAAGTTCACGCCGTCCTCGGTCACATACATATCAAAGCCGCGCTCGGCATCGCGCAGGTAGTACATGCACGTAAGGACGCTCTGCAACTTCTTGAGATTCTCCTCGCTCAGCAGCTTATCGAATGCATCCTGAATATCGCCCGGCAGCTCGGTGCCATAGGCATCCTCATACTGCTGCTTCAGGTTCTCATAGCTATCGAGCATATCCTGATACTGATCGGCAAAGGACTTGAAGTACGCGATCTCGCTATCGATCTTCTGGACATAAGCGGCGTCGTCCTCAAAGTCCTCGGACATCGTCGCAGCCTGATCGCAAAGATCGCCCGTGGCATCCTCCAGAGCATCGCTCAGGTCGCCAAAGCCCTCAACGACTTCAGCCTTCTCGTCATCGACCTCGACGGCCTCGTTTGAATCATCGTCCGCAAGCGTGTTTACGGGAACGATGGGGTCGTCGGGCGAATTCTTGTCGAGCAGATGATTGAGCAGGTCCTTGAGACGCTGAACCTGAGAGTCCCACTCCTCGGGCGTCATACCGATAATGTCGCCGTTCGAGAACTGGCCGATCGGCTCAAGCAGACTCGCGGTGTCAAAGGTACCGACATACAGCTTGCCGTCAAACTTCTGCATACGCCAGATGTACTGGTTCTCGTTACGGCCAAAGCCCGAAGTCAGACCGGAAATGCCACCCTCGGGGAACATGTCAGTGCGATCGCCGACGACGAGCTCCATGTTCTCGTCCTTGTCCATGCGATAGATGTTGACTGACTGCTCAAGATTGGCATTCACAAACGAGCAGTCGACGCCGCCCATACCGCTCTTGCCACTCTCATCAGAATCAGACTTATTAAAGAGAATGCGCTCGAGGGCAATCTCCTCATCGTTGTACTCGCCAATGTACAGGTAGCCGTTGTAGACGATGAGGTTGGCTGCACCAGAACGGGTGCGAGCAGGATCGATACCAAAGCAGTACTTTGCACCATCCGTCTCCTGGTCGCCGACAACGGGAGTCCACGTATAGCTGCCGTCGGCGTTCTTGTCGCCACGAACCATGGCGAACGACTGCATGGAATTATCATCGGGAGCGTTCTCGGGCGTACCGGTGCAGATGGTCGCATAGAGATGGCCATTGTACGAGACCATATCCCAAATGGCGCCGCCGTAGATGCTGTCCTGATAGCGAATCGCCGGATAGTTAAACAACGTGTCCGAGTTAGCAATCTCGGTGAAGCTGCCCTGGCCCTTCGACGGGTCAGACGACGTCAGGATTGTCGACACAAAGTTACCGGCCGCGTCTTTACCCACATTGCTGATGACGAGCTGGCCATCATGGACACACATGCCGCGGATACCGGTAGAAATGCCCTGTTTGTAGGCAGCACCGTAATCCTGCATGCTCGAAAGGCCCTGATAGACAACCTTGTACTCATCCGTCTTAGGATCGATCTCGTATACAGCAGGCAGACCGCTTTTGCCGCCATTGGTCCTGACGCTGCCGCAGAAATAGAGCTTGCCCTTATAGCTCACGGCATTGCGGAACAAGGGACCGACGCCGTTGAGCGATTCAGAGAGCAGCAGCTTGGTCTCACCGGTCTTGGTATTAATCTTGACCAAGATACCGCCGCTGTCCTTGTCGGCCGTGCCGTCCTCCTTCTGCTGTCCATAGAAGAAGGTGCCGTTAAACATGGCCTCCAGCGTCAAGCGCATGGTCTCGGCATCAAAAGAATCGCCCAGCGTGCCGTTCATGAGCGTAAGCGTGTTGCCCATCGCTGCATAGCAGGTGCCCACATAAAGCCAGTCACCATAGCTCGCAGCCGCCCAAGTGTAGCTCTGGCCGCGATCGCCTTCATTGTTGGCCGTATTACCATCGGCGCCCGGAACGGCAACGGCACCGTTACCCTGGTAGTCGACGATACCATCCGGCTGCGACGTTCCTACCGTAGGATGCGAGAGCTTCTCAAAGGAATACCCATTTCCCGCATTGTAGGTAACGGCACCCGAAGCGTCTTCGGCGTGCGCCGGCAGCGGCGATACCAAGATAGCGGCAAGCGCTGCCACCAAGCCAAGTGTTCCCACTCGTCTCATAAGGCTATAACCTCCCCTGTCCTAAAGCCCAGCTTTAGCATTCTTCATTTCTGTCCACGGTTAATTGCAATCTGAGCACAGCAATAATCAGCATATAAATATACACCTGTAATTTTTTGGACGGGTTAATAGATGCTCGATTGGTAGCGAATTCCGCGCAAACCGTCACCAAACTTCACTTTTGCCGCATCTGCGAGTTGTTTTTTTGCGCAAATTTTAGGACGTCGATGGTCCCAATGGGCAGGAGGCCGGTATCCATTGGAGAGGGCAACATCTACAATTTCATGACGTAATAGCCCGCGTCCCTCACCGCGGCCTCAAGTGCCTCGCGGTCAATCGGATGCTTGGAGCGCACACGCGCCGTGTGGTCCGCAAACGTTACCGTTGCCCACACGCCATTCAGCGCATTGAGGGCATTCTCGACGTTTCGAGCGCAGCCATCGCAGCTCATACCGCCAATAATCAACTCATCGCTATAGGGGTAGTGGGATGGATCGGTATCCACCACAACAACCTTTTTGGCCTTCTTGCCGCTCGCACCATCGCTGCAGCAACTCTTCCCGTGTGTCGAGGCGGCAATGCGACGCAGTCCAAAAAACATGCCGACGGCAATGACGGCCAGCACGATGAGATTCGCAGGGTTGAGCACGGCGTCCATGCGATCCCCTTTCTCCAAACTCTTATACCTATACCCCCCATGGGGTGTCCCCATCTTAACGCAATATCGTGTCGGTTCGATCAATTAGTTTCCCTAATCGAACTTTTTTGTTGACCAAGGCATACTTTCGTGTATAAGTTTTCCTAGGCTAACACGAGAGGACGGCAGTGCATTGACTCGAACCATAGACATCCCAACGTTTCAGGCGGCAGTCGTGCGCAACTGCTCCCCCACGCTCGCAGGCATCAAGCCGGCATCGCTCTTTACCTATCCAGGCACTTATGCCAACCAGGACGGCTCGGCAGTAACCGAGCCAATCGCAGAACGCCGAGCGAGCCTACTCAACGTTATCGCCCAGTGCAATCGCGAGCTTGACCCACTCGGCATCCACCTGAGCGTTTTGGTCTGGCGGCCCTGCGGAGCGCTCGTGTACGTATACCGGCCCAAAAGCCTCGCCGCCTACCTCACAGACCCGCGCGTCCAAACGGCGCTCGCCAAGGAAGGCTACGACACGAGCGACCTCTCGACATGCCTCGTTCACCTGGCATCGCGCATCACGCTCGCGAGCAATAACGCTGCGGAATGCGCTTGCAGTCAGGCTCGATGCGCGCTGGCCCAGCAAGGCAGCTGCAGCAACGACTGTGTCTGCGGGTTTCCGCACGAAATAGGCTATTTCCTGGGATACCCCTACGACGACGTGCACGAGTTTATCGCCCAGCGCGGCGAGAACTACAAGGTCTTTGGGGCCTGGAAGGTCTACACCAACGTCGAACAGGCGCTCGCGACATTTGATGCCTACCGCGCCTGCACCCAATACCTCACCTTTATCTATCAGCAGGGCTGCAGCTTGGCGCAACTTGCCCAGGCAACCCGATAGGACATACAAGCCGCGGCCGCGCGCCGCACAACCGAAAGGACAAAACATGAGCAAGATCGCCGTCGTCTACTGGAGCGGCACGGGCAATACCGAGGCCATGGCAAACCTCGTCGCCGAAGGCGCCACGTCCGCGGGTGCCGAGACTGAGGTCATCCCCTGCGCCGACTTCTCTGCCGACAAGGCCGCCGAATATGATGCCTTCGCCTTCGGCTGCCCCGCCATGGGCTCCGAGGAGCTTGAGTATGACGAGTTCCAGCCGATGTGGGACGAGGTCAAGGAAGTCCTCGGCGACAAGAAGGTCGTCCTCTTTGGATCCTATTCGTGGGCCGAGGGCGAGTGGATGGACAACTGGAAGGCCGACGCCGACGAGGCCGGCGTCAACGTCGTGGACTCCGCCATCTGCTACGACGCGCCCGACGACGAGGGCGAGGCCGCCTGCAAGGCCCTCGGAGCCGAGCTCGCGTAACGAAACCAGGCCTCCAAAAGAGCCTGTATCACAGCGCATCCCCATCCCTACAAAAGAGTGGGGGCTGGATTTGAAGTCCAGCCCCCGCTCTTTTGTAACGGCAGTTACATCAACCGACTACGAAATATTGCCCAAGAACGCCTTGGTGCGCTCACTCTTGGGATGGTCGAAGACCTCGCTCGGCGTACCCTCTTCCACGATAACGCCGCCGTCCATAAAGACGACGCGGTCGGCGACGTCGCGGGCAAAGCCCATCTCGTGTGTCACGACGATCATGGTCATACCGTCGCGCGCCAGGTCACGCATGACACCCAGAACGTCGCGCACGAGCTCGGGATCGAGTGCCGACGTGGCCTCGTCAAAGAGCATGACGTGCGGGTTCATCGACAGGGCGCGGGCGATGGCCACGCGCTGCTGCTGGCCGCCCGAGAGCTGGCTCGGCATAAAGTCGATACGCTCGGCAAGACCGACCTTGGTCAGCTCCTCGACGGCAATCCTCTCGGCCTCCTCCTTGCTGCGCTTAAGCACCTTTTGCTGCGCAAGCATGACGTTCTTTTTGACCGACAGGTGTGGGAACAGATTGAACTGCTGAAACACCATACCCAGATGCGTGCGTACCTTGTTAAGGTCGACGCCCTTGGCACACACATCCACGCCCTCAACGACAATCGATCCACTCGTAGGGTGCTCCAGGCGGTTGATGCAGCGAAGCATCGTCGATTTGCCCGAGCCCGAGGGGCCCAGGACTACGACGACCTCGCCCTTGTGCACGTCCAGATCGATATCGCGCAGGACCACGTTATCGCCAAAGGCCTTCTGGAGGTTCTTGATGCTGACGACGACCTCGTTCGAGTTATTGGTTTCGCTCATGATAGGACCTCCTTACAGACCGGCGATGTGATCGGCGGGCGTCGCGACAACCTGTCCGGCGCTCTTGGCGGGACGCTTCTTCTTGGTTTCGGCCGTGCCCAAAAGCTTGGCCTCAAGACCGCTCACCAGGCGGGCAAGCGGCAGGGTGATGACCAGGTAGAACAGGGCGGCAACCACATACGGCGTAATGGAGCCCGTCGTGGCCACGATGGTGCGGGCGTTCATGACGATCTCGACCACGCCCACGGCCGCGAGCAGCGACGTATCCTTGTAAAGCAGGATGAACTCACTGGTCAACGTAGGCAGGACATTGCGGAAGGTCTGCGGAATCATCACATAGAGCAGCATCTGGAAGGCGTTCATACCCAGCGAGCGCGCGGCCTCGTTCTGGCCCTTGGGAATCGACTGGATACCGGCGCGGAAGATCTCGCACAGGTAGGCAGACGAATTCATAGCCATGACGATGACGCCGAGCACGTAGTCGTCAACCTTGACGCCAGCCAGCGGCAGACCGAAGAACGCGATGTAGATCTGCAGGAACGCCGGCGTACCGCGGATGATGTTCACGTAGATGCCGGCAAGGCAGCGCAAGATGCGCGACTTGGAGATGCGCATGAGCGACAGGGCGAAACCGAAGGGAATTGCCAGCGGAAACGCCACGAGCACGATCGAGAGCGACATGAGGAAGCCCTTGAAAACGATCGGCAGGCTCTGAACCAAAATGACCGGGTTCAGGAAGAGGCGCAGGAACATATTGGAGTTCCATGCCTCGACCCACGGCTGCTCTTTAAGGTCCGCCAGGAAGTTATCGAACGCCGTCACGCCCTTGATCTCCACCGAGGGAATCTTGGAGATCTTCTTGGTCGATCCATCGGCCAAGGTATAAGTGCCGTTAAAGGCCTCATCGCCGCCTTCGACGGGGAAGGTCACGCCGTAGACCTCGACGCGGAAATAACCGCCGGCAGGCGCCGTCTCGCCAAAATCAATCTTGAGCGTCTGGCCGTCGACCTTGCACGTGGGCTTCATGGGCGTACGGTCCATAAGGTCATCGCCCGAAAGCATCGTCAGGCGCGTGTCATCGGCGCCAAAGGTCGTGCCATCGGCAAACGTCAACGAAAGACCGCTCAGTTCCTCGTCGGCATCGGCCTGGACCTCCCAGGTGATACGAGTCTCGGTGCCACCGACTACGTCGCTACCCGAACCGGTATTGGGTCGGGCGGTGATCTTTGCGGTCTCAAGTGCCTGAGCAGCCGAGGGCACGCAGGCCCCCGCGCATACCAGGGCGAGCACCACAGCCAGGGCACAGGCCAGCTTTTGGAGCATCGAGGGCAGTAGATGGCTCTTGCCCATAGCTCCTTGGTTCAATCGAGACAAGGTGGCTCCTAACGTTTAAGTTGCCGACATAACGGGGCGGGATGACGCCCATTCAAGAAACGCAAAGGCCCTCTCCGCCAAAACGGAAAGGGCCCGCGTGCAATCAAGTAGCTATTTTACTTGATGTTGTACTTAGCCATAAGGGCGTCAACGGTACCGTCATCGGTCAGGCCCTTGATAGCCTGGTTGATGTCGTCCTTGAGCTTGGTGTTGCCCTGGTTGATGGCGATGGCGTACTCCTCGCCGGTGCTGATCTGCTTGATGGTCTGGCAGGTGTTGAACTGCTCGGCGGTCAGCTGGCTGGCGACGGAGCGGTTGGTCACCACGGCGTCACCCTTATCGGACTGCAGGGCGCTGAAGCACTCGGTGGCGTCCTTGTAGGGGACGATCTTTGCCTTGGGGAAGTTCTCCTGGGCAAAGGCCTCGGCAGTCGAGCCAGACTGGACGATGATCGTGGCGTCGGCGTTGTTGAGCTTCTCGCTGTAGTTATCGGCCGTAATGTCGGTGTTATCGACCTTGGTCACGATAGCCTGATCGTCCATGTAGTAAGAGTCGGAGAAAGCGACTTCCTTCTCACGCTCGGGCGTGTCAGTGATAGCCGCGATGGCGACGTCGTACTTGGCGCCCGAAGCAACGCCGGGGACGAGCGTGTCGAAGTCGTTGTTGACGTACTCGACATCCAGGCCCAGCTTGTCGCCGATAGCCTTGATGAGCTCAAGGTCAAAGCCCTGGTAATCGCCGTTGTCATCCTTGTACTCAAACGGCGCGTACTCGGCAGAGGTGCCGACGGTGAGCGTACCGTCCTTGACGAGTGCATACTCCTTGGAGCCGTCGACCTTCTCGACCTTCACGTCATCAGAGCTGCTGGAACCGGCATCGGAACCAGAGGTGGCGTTGGACGAGCCGCAGCCCGTCAGTGCGAGGGCGAGCGCCATGGCGCCCGTGGCGGCAAATGCGCCAAGCTTCTTGAGCTTCATAATCAGTCTCCTTCCGGTGACCCCGTTTGATTCAGAGGTCTGCAAAAACTGTTGGCTATTATGCACCCGGAATTACGAATCTGCAATGAGAAAACTGATTGAAACAATCCCATAACGTGAATGGAACACTCCACTTTGTGACAGTTGTTACTGCTGTAACGACCTTAATAGCGTAATTTCCACTGCATAACCTGCAAGTTCGTTCGGCGTCTCCAAAATAAATGGAAGTGCACGCAAGCGGCTATTCGATACAATATTCTGCATAACCTGCATGCCACCACCAAATTCCTCGCTGCCAAGGTATCCCTTGCCGATGCACTCGTGACGATCTTTATGGGCGCCACAAGGGTTCTTCGAATCGTTGATGTGTACGGCATGCAGGCGATCGATGCCCACCACGCGGTCGAACTCGTCGAGTACGCCGTCCAGATCATGGATGATGTCGTAGCCGGCATCGCTCACATGGCAGGTGTCCAAACAAACGCCCAGCTTATCGGACAGCTCTGGACACTTGGCGGCAACACCCTCGATAATGCACGCCAACTCTTCAAAGCTACGGCCCACCTCGGTGCCCTTACCCGCCATGGTCTCGAGCAATACCGTCGTCTGCTGCCCCTCAAACATCACCTGGCACAGCGTGTCGACAATCATCTGAATGCCGGCGTCTGCCCCCTGTCCCACATGCGCACCGGGATGGAAGTTGTAGTAGTTGCCGGGCAGTGCTTCCAGACGCTGCAAATCTTCCGCCATAGCCTCCAAGGCAAACTCCCGCGCCCGCTCCTTAGCGGAGCAGGGGTTATAGGTATACGGGGCATGCGCCACCAGCGGTCCAAAGTCGTTTTGCGCCATAAGCTCGCGCAAAGCCGCCACGTCATCCATGTCAAGGTCTTTTGCCTTGCCACCGCGCGGGTTGCGCGTAAAGAACGCAAAGGTATTGGCACCAATGGACAACGCCGTCTCCCCCATTGCCCGATAGCCCTTCGTCGTCGAAAGATGACACCCAATCGTCAGCATCTCCAGCTCCCCCTCATCAGTTGCGGTGAAATACGGTCTATTGGTGCCTTATTTTGGCGCAAACAGACCGTATTCCACCGCAAGATATAAAAGGGGCATCAGGGGCACGGTCCGCCGAGCCCCCTTGAGCACCAGCACCGCAGCCTAGAGCGTCAAACGAATCGCATCGATGATCTGCGCACAGCGCTGCGTGGCGGCAAGAGGCATAACGGGACTTTCAAGCTCTCCCGTCTGGACGAGCTGCGTCGCATGCTGAATTTCGCCGTAGAAATCATCGACCTCAAACGGGACATTTATTTCGAGCATTCGTCCGTCGGAGTACTTCACATGGGCGAGCTCGGGGCGATGGAGGCGCTCGATTTCCAACGAACCACGTTCGCAGACGATCGTTAAGCGGCTTTCATATGCCGCCTTGCCGTCGCACACCATATGAATGGGTATACCGCCGACACTCATATGGATCTCATCGGCCCAATCCACGCGGCCGCCCGATACGTCACGCCAGCGAACTTCACGAGACGAAACATCGCACGCACCCGCAAGCAGATCCTCAAACCACCCGACCGCATAGCAGCCCATGTCATATAGACAGCCACCCTGCAACGGATCGAGCAGATAACTCGAAGGGGACTCACCATAATCGAGTTTTTGCACGCTTTCGATCGAGACGATACAGCCGAGCTCGCCCGACGCAAGCAAGTCCTCCACGCGAGTGCGCATCGGGCAAAACCGATTCTTCATCGCCTCCATAAACAGCACGCCGCACTCGCGAGAGGCGGAGGCAATCGAGAGGGCCTCTTCCTCACTCAAAACGGCCGGCTTTTCGCACAGCACGGCCTTTCCCGCGCGCAGTGCCCGACAGACCCAATGCGCATGCATGCCATGTGGAAGAGCCAGGTAGATTGCGTCGACATCGGGGTCGGCAATCAGCGCATCATAAGCCGCATCGCCGCTATCGTCAGCCGTGGCATAACTGTGCGCGGCATCAATCGAAAACGCTCGGCAAAACTCCTCAACATGCAAAGGAGTGCGACCGGCGGCAGCCACAAGCCGTGCCCCGTCCACCTCCTTGAGCGACGATGCAAATCGATGCGAAATGTGCCCAGCGCCCAAAACGCCCCAACGAACCTCACGCAAATCATCACATGAATCCCGATGGCCCACGACAGCCCCCTTCAGTTGCGGTGAAATAGTTCCCGTTTGGCCCCTATTCTGCCGCAAACAGGAACTATTCCACCGCAAGTTATAAAGGGGCATCAGGAACGCGTTTTGCAAAAGGCTTTAAGCACGGCCGTTACGGGGCCAGGCTGAAAGCGACGCCGCACATCGTCGAGACGCTCGGGAATATCGATGTGCTGCGGGCAGTGACGTGCGCATTTGCCGCACTTGACGCAATTGCTCACCAGCTTGGGCTCGTTCGTCCGCACCGCGCTCGCCGTAAAGTATTGAGACAGCCCCGTAAACCAACTATGCGCGTAGCTCGCGTTGTAGGCGCCAAAGCAGCCGGGAATATTGATGCCCTTGGGGCACGGCATGCAGTAGCCGCACCCCGTACAGGGCACGCGATTCGATTTCTCAAACTCTCCCAGCACACGCGCGATGGTATCGAGCTGCTCTGTCGTCATCGAATCCGGCAGTGCGCGATCCGCCAATGCCGCGTTCTCGTCCACCTGCGCGGTATCGGTCATGCCCGAAAGCAGCATCGTGACTTGAGGATGGTTCCACACCCACGACAGCCCCCAGGCTACCGGCGTCTGCAGGTGCGGATCACTCGCGCCATCGAACACTGTGCGCGCCCGCGGGGGTAACTTGCCCGCCAGACGCCCACCCAGCAACGGCTCCATCACAAATACCGCAAGCCCACGCTCCGCCGCCGCCATGAGTCCCGCCGTTCCCGCCTGATAGCGCTCGCCGGCATAGTTGTACTGGATCTGGCAGAAGTCCCAGTCATACGCATCGAGCATCATAGTGAAATCCGAGGCGCTGCCATGGTACGAAAAGCCTATCTGGCGAATGCGCCCCGCCGCCTTTTGGCGTGCGATCCAATCCTCAATGCCCAACGCCACCACACGCTCCCACTGAGCGGGCGAGGTGATGTTGTGCATGAGATAGTAGTCGATATGGTCGGTCCGCAGACGGCGCAGCTGCTCGTCAAAATAGCGGTCGAAATCCTCCGTGCATTTGCACGAAGCGTGCGGCAACTTGGTCGCGAGCAAAACCTGATCGCGCAGGCCCAGGCGCTCAAGCGAAGCGCCCACACAGGCTTCGTTGCCGGGATAGAGATAGGCCGTGTCCAGGTAGTTAATCCCCTGCTCCACCGCACGTGCAATGATGGCATCGGCCGTCTTCGGATCCGGGCGTCCCGGCGCGCCGGGAAACCTCATGCACCCCAGCCCCAACGCCGAGATACGGTTACCGCTTTTGGGGTCAACGCGATATTGCACGGCCCCTCCTCTCCCATCAAAGCCCCGATAAGGCGAAACAAATCCGTCACGTCATCGAAACACATCGGAATCGCAATTGAGAACGTATCGTAACGCAGCGGAAATCGAGGCGTCACGGCGCCGCTTTAACATCAGCAAAAAGCCCGATGAAAGGAGCCAATCATGCCCGCGCTCGACCTTTGGAACCTCGCCTCCCAGCTCAAAAGCACCGATTATCGCTGGGTCGATCTCACCCACACACTCTCGTGCGACACCCCGCACTGGTTTGGCTTTAAGCCGTTCGAGTCCACCAAGCTCTTCGACTACCTGCCCGACACGCCCGAGGACATGCTCGCGCCCATGCGCTGCTTTCAGTATTCGGTCGCTTCACAGTACGGTACCCACGTCGACGCGCCGCGCCACTTTCATGTCGACGGGCGTTCCCTCGGCGAGATCGAGCCCATCGAGTTTATGCATCCGCTCTGCGTGATTGACAAGCACGAGGAGTGCGCCGCGAACCCCGATTACGTCCTGACTGTCGAAGACCTCAAAGCCTGGGAGGACGAGCACGGCCGTATTCCCGAGGACGCCTTTGTCGCCTTCCGCTCCGATTGGTCCAAGCTGACAGACCTCGAGAACAAGGACGAGGACGGCCAGCCCCACTACCCCGGCTGGGACCTCGACGCCATCAAGTGGCTTGTCGAAGAGCGCAACATCGGCGCCATCGGCCACGAACCGGCAGATACCGACCCGGCGACCATCACCACGCGCGAGGACGCCTACCCCTACCCCGGCGAGCAGTACATCCTCTCGGTTGACCGTTATCAGATCGAGGTCATGGACCATCTGGATGAGCTCCCCGCCACGGGCGCCGTTATCTTCTGCACCTTCCCCAAGGTTCGCGATGGTGTCGGATACCCCGCGCGTGTCTTTGCAGTCTGCCCCACGGCATAAACCCAGCGCATCCGTCCTTCTAAATATTCGCCGCTCCGCACGCGCGAGGCGCTCCGGCAGCATACAATCCACAGGCGCCCCTTACGCGGGCGCCTTTTATATGGGGAGATGATTCATATGCAGATCAACAAGGTCGCCTTTATCGGCAAGGGCGGCGTCGGGCTACTCTACGGCAGCATGATCGCCCAGGCACTCGGCAACGATGCCGTCGAATACGTCATGGACGACGCTCGCTTTGAGCGCCATGCGAACGAAGCGCTCACCGTCAACGACAAGCCCTGCGTACTCAAGTCCGTCCGCGCCAGCGAGGCCATGCCCGCCGATCTGGTTATCCTCACGGTCAAGACAACCGGACTCGACCAGGCGCTCAAGACTATGGAACGCATCGTAGGGCCCGACACGCTCATCGCCTCGCTGTGCAACGGCATCACCAGCGAGCAAAAAATCGCCGAGCGCTTTGGCTGGGAGCACACCGTCCTGGGTATCTGCCAGGGCATGGACGCCGTATTTCTCAACGGCGAGCTCACTTTTACCAACACCGGCGAGATTCGTTTTGGCGCGGGCGCCGGCACCGACCACGAGACCGTTGCCGCCATTGATAAGCTTTACGCGCGCTGCGGCATCGCCCATACCGTCGAGACAGACATCGCACACCGCATGTGGGCCAAGCTCATGCTCAACGACGGTATCAACCAGACCTGTATGGCCTATGGCGGCACGTACGGAAGCGCCACGGAACAGGGCTCCGAGCAGCGTCGCTGCTTTGTTTCCGCCATGCGCGAGGCGCTTGCAGTCGCCAACGCCGAAGGCATCGAGCTGACCGAAGCAGACCTGACGCAGATGGTGCACCTCATCGAGGGGCTCGATCCCGCCGGCATGCCGTCGATGGCGCAAGACCGCGTCGCGCGACGCAAAACCGAAGTCGAGGAGTTCGCGGGCACCATTTGCCGCCTGGCAGCCAAGCACAATATCCAGGCGCCTCAGAACGAATGGCTCTATCAGCGTATTTGCGATATCGAGGCAAGCTGGTAGCGCCCGATTCGCCACGTCAACAGACTCGACAGTAAAGCCGCCGCAAGGAGTACTCCCCTTGCGGCGGCTTTCATCTTCATCTATAACCAGTAGTCGGCGTTCCGACGGTTAGAGCTGCGACTCCGGAGCCTCGTCCTCGTCATCGCGACAAAGGACCACGCCCGCGCTTCCCAGCAGCGCGGCCGCGATCAGCGCACCGACCACGATAGGAGCAGCCCCGCATGACCCCTGCATGCCCGCGACGAGCGCGGCGGTAGGGCCAAGACAGCCAAGCATCAATGCGACGGCGGCGACGGCGATATCTCGAGCGTTCACAAGACCACTTCCTCCACGAGAAAGACCTTATTTCTCATGAACTAGTGTGCCCCGCGTCCATTTGCGCGGCGTACCGCCGCGGTAAGGGCTCTGTTAACTCAAGCGCATACATAGGACGGGCGTCTTTACGTTGCCCAAAAGCTCGGTGAAGACGCCCGTCCGCCAAATATCTGTGATGCCGAAAAGATTACCAACCGGTGTAGTAGTCGGTGGTTCCGGCAGCGCAGCCGGAGTCATAGACCTTGCACTCACCCTTGGATCCGGTAAACGTGGAGCCCTGGGCCTTATCGCCCGCGGCCACGACATAGTAGCCGTCGGAATCTCGCCAAAAGCCCTCGGAATCCTGCGTCCACTCGCCCGTGCGGTGATGATAGAGCACATTGCTGCTGTAATAGGTCTCGCGGCGGCCGTTATAGTTATTGACGCCGCTCGAACGTGTCAGGCCCGAGCCGTTGGCGTAATACGCAGCGGACGCGTAAGACGAGCCGTAGCCGGCATTGTAATACGAAGCCTGAGCGGCCTCAGCAGCCTCGGCTTCGGCGGCCGCCGCCTCGAGCGCCTCGCGCTTGGCATTCTCAAGCGTGGAGCGAAGCTCGTCGAGCTCGGTCGACTTGGCGTCGACCTCCCCCATCGTCAAAAGGTTACCCGCACCGTCGATGCAACCCTGCAACACGGCTCGCTCATCATCGGTGGCATAGTCGCCATACATGTTCATGATGATCTGCGCGCGCATCTCCAGGGAATCGCGCTTGGCCTCCATCGAGGCATTCCACTCCTGCATGGAACCATAGCCATCGCCGCGATAGTCGACGGGCTGTACCAGCGTCGCCTCGGACGGCGTAGACCCTACCGCATCGGACAGTGTTGCGGCGTGGGCATCAGTTGCGCCGGCGCCCGCCAAAAGTGCCACGGCCAAAGCGGCAGAAAGGGCGGCGGCTTTCGGTTTTCGTGAATCGATCCTCATGTAGCTGGAAACCTCCGTAGTGCGTTTTTGCTGCGTTTAAGCTGCGTGTGATTCGATCGCGCTGCATAGTACCCCGAGCAATTCGCGACCTGCGGTTTTACTCAAAAGGTGCACGTCAATTGCGTAAAACTCACATCCTCTCAACAGGAGTTTTCCACAACTCGAATGCATAAAGCGTCTCAAAAACCCTGTTTTGGCATGCTCCCTATGCAAAAAAGGCGCCTGTGCAACCATCGTCCGCCAGGCGCCTTGAACAGGCATTTTATGCAGTTATACCTATCGACTCGCAAGGGGTCCTTGCACAAGTCGCCTTACTCGTCCAGCGCGGCGAAGGCCTGCTTCAGATCCCAAATGATGTCCTCGGCGTTCTCGGTACCGATGGAAAGACGGATCGTGGAGGGCGTGATGTTCTGCTCGGCGAGCTCCTCGGCAGAGAGCTGGGAGTGCGTGGTGGTAGCCGGGTGCACGACGAGCGACTTGACGTCGGCCACATTGGCGAGCAGCGAGAACACCTGCAGGTGATCGATGAACTTCCAAGCTGCCTCCTGGCCACCCTTAATCTCAAAGGTAAAGATCGAGGCGCCGCCACGGGGGAAGTACTTCTGATAGAGCTCGTGATCGGGGTGCTCAGGCAGGCTCGGGTGGTTCACCTTGGCGACGTGGCTGTCACCAACCAGGAACTCAACGACCTTCTTGGTGTTCTCGACATGACGGTCGACGCGCAGCGACAGGGTCTCGGTGCCCTGGAGCAGGATCCAGGCGTTGAACGGGCTGATGCAGGCGCCCTCGTCACGCAGCAGAATGGCGCGGACATAGGTTGCGAAGGCAGCGGGGCCGGCAGCCTCGGCAAACGAGACGCCATGGTAGGAGGGGTTGGGCTCGGCGATCTGGGCGTACTTGCCACTCGCCTTCCAATCGAAGTTACCGCCGTCGACGATCACACCGCCCAGCGAGGTGCCGTGGCCACCGATGAACTTGGTTGCGGAGTGAACGACGATGTTGGCACCATGCTCCAGCGGACGGAACAGGTACGGAGTGCCGAAAGTGTTGTCGACGACAACCGGCAGACCGTGCTTCTTGGCGATCTCGGAGATGGCATCGATGTTGGGGATGTCGGAGTTGGGATTGCCGAGCGTCTCGAGGTAGATGACCGTGGTGTTGTCCTTGATGGCGCCCTCGACCTCTTCCAGGTTATGGGCATCGACAAAGGTGGTCTCGACGCCAAACTGGGAGAGCGTATGCTCCAGCAGGTTGTAGGAACCGCCGTAGATGGTCTTCTGAGCAACCACATGATCGCCGGCCTGAGCGAGCGCCTGCAGGGCGTAGGTGATGGCAGCGGCGCCGGAAGCGACGGCGAGACCGGCGACGCCGCCCTCGAGCGCAGCGATACGGTCCTCAAAGACGCCCTGGGTGGAGTTGGTCAGACGGCCGTAGATGTTACCGGCGTCGGCAAGGCCAAAGCGGTCGGCGGCGTGCTGAGAGTTGCGGAACACGTAGCTCGTGGTCTGATAGATAGGCACGGCGCGAGCATCGGATGCGGGATCGGCGCTCTCCTGGCCAACGTGCAGCTGCAGGGTATCGAAACCAAAGGTGTGCTCGGGGTTGTTGATGAACTGGCTCATGATGATCTCCTTGATCGAAGAAAAGTAAATAAATAAGAGAGAAGTAAGTCGCTGCCTCCTGATCACGCCGACGGGCGCAAACAGGAGCCCGGCATTCGTCTTGGCAAGCAATTCATATGCGGGTCTCCTTTCGCATCCCGGTTTCGTGGTCGGCCTAATTACCTACCGCCTTTGTGTGTTTTGAATAGTACGAGCATTGTTTCGCTCGGTCAATCACTTAAAAGCGCTAACCTGTTATCGGTTTTATAGATAGCAATCGAAAGGATGGCGTCGATGACCCTTCAGCAACTTCGCTTTCTGATCGCCGTGGCAGAGTCCGGTTCAATCAACGCCGCAGCCCAGCGCCTCTATACCGCACAGTCCAACATCTCAAACGCCGTCAAAAGCCTAGAGCAGGAACTCCATCTGGAGATCTTCACGCGCTCAAGCCGCGGCGTCACGCTCACCAACGACGGAACCGAGCTTTTGGGTTATGCGCGCCAGGTTGTAGAGCAGGCCGATATGCTTGAGGCACGCTACGAGGACGGCGGCACCCCGCAAGCCCGCCTTGCTATCTCGGCCCAGCACTACGCCTTTTCGGTCGAGGCGTTCGTCAACGTGGTCGAGCGGTGCCGCGACAGCAAGTTCGATTTCATCATGCGCGAGACCACCACGTCACAGATCATCGATGACGTCCGCGCGTTTCGCAGCGACATCGGCATCCTCTATCTGGACGACTTTAATGCGCGCGTCCTGCAGAAAGCCTTTACCGACGCACGCGCGAGCTTCCACCCCCTCTTCGACGCAAAGGTCCACGTGTTCGTAAGTGAGCGCCACCCGCTCGCCCGACGCCCGCAGCTGTCCCTTGCCGACCTTTCGCCCTACACCCGCTACAGCTTTGAGCAGGGCGCCTCAAACTCCTTCTATTACGCCGAGGAGCCGTTTAGCTATATTCCCTGCGACCGCAATATCCGCGTGTCCGACCGCGGCACGCTTACCAACCTGCTCATCACCTCAAACGGCTACACGCTGTCGACCGGTGTCCTCTCTAACGAAATGCAATGGGGCATGGCATCGATCCCGCTGGCAGATGCCCCGACGATGCACGTGGGTTATATCATGCACGACGAGCGCAGGCCCTCTCCCCTGCTGCAGCAATACCTCGACGAGCTCGACCGCATCATCCGCGAAAGCCGGCCATCTGGAGACAGGGTAGAAATCATAGATTGCTAGCCCCCGGCGGGCATGGCGCTACAATGGTCACTCACATGGAACGCACTCAACGAAAGGAAGCCCGTGAAGGTCATCATCTATACCGACGGCTCGGCCCGATCAAATCCGGGACGCGGCGGCTACGGCGCCGTGCTCAAATACACCAACCCCGCCGGCAAGACCTTTACCTCCGAGCTTTCGCGCGGCTACGCCAAGACCACCAACAACCGCATGGAGCTCATGGCCGTTATCGTGGCGCTCGAGGCACTCAACCGCCCCTGCGAGGTCGAAGTCCATTCCGATTCGCAGTACGTCGTCAACGCCTTTAACAAGCACTGGATCGACGGCTGGAAAAAGCGCGGGTGGAAAACCGCCAACAAGCAGCCCGTCAAAAACCGCGACCTGTGGGAGCGACTACTCACCGCCAAAAGCAAGCACAAGGTTGAGTTCATCTGGGTTAAGGGTCACGCCGGTCACGAGCTCAATGAGCGCTGCGATGAGCTCGCCACCACGGCGGCCGACGGCAGCAACCTCGATATCGACACCGGCTTTAACGAGAGCGACCTGTAATAGCGTTTTCGCGCAGCTTTATATCCCCACGCGCTACACTCATCCTGTAGACCAAACAACGCAAGGGGGACGTATGCTGCGCATCGCGACCATCGGCACATCCATGATCACCGACGACTTTATCCAAGTCGTCAACGCCAACGACCAAGCCGCGTTTGTGGGCACGCTTTCACGCGATGCCAATCGCGGTGCCGCCTTTACCGCCGAGCGCGGTGGCGAGCGAAACTTTACCTCGCTCGATGAGCTTGCGGCAGCCGCCGACGTCGACGCCGTCTATATCGGCAGCCCTAACGCACTTCACTACGAGCAGGCCCTTGCCTGCATCGCCGGTGGCAAGCACGTCATCGTCGAGAAGCCCTTCTGCGCCACCGAAGCGCAGGCGCTGGAAGTCTTCCGCGCTGCCGAGGCAGCAGGTGTCGTGGCCCTCGAGGCCATGCGTCCCCTCCACGATCCCGCCTTCCACGCCATCGAGGACGCCCTGGGCGAGATCGCCCCCATCCGCCGCGCCTCATTGCGCTTTGGCAAATATTCCTCGCGCTACAACGAGATTCTCGCGGGACGCGCCACCAATATCTTCGACTGCAATATGGCATCGGGTTCCCTCATGGACATCGGCGTCTACACCGTCGAGCCCATGGTCGAGATTTTCGGCATGCCCTCCGGCCTTACAAGCATGACTACTCTGCTCGACCCCACCACGCGACAGCTCACGCACGGCCCCATCGACGGCTGCGGATCCATCCTCGCCAGCTACGGCGGTGGCCGTATCTCCGTCGAGCTCGCGCACTCCAAAATTACGAATGACCTGCTGCCCTCGCAGATCGAAGGCGAGCGTGGCACTATCCAGATCGATCATCTGTCCACGCCCCGCAACGTCCGCATCGACTATCGCGGCGATGTCGTACGTGGCTCGGCGACCGAGGCACCGCGCGAACAGGGCGACAACGGCCGCGTGCTCGACCTGCCCAAATCGAGCAACACTATGGAATACGAACTCACAGACTTTATCAGCGCCATCGGCGGTATCGATAACGTAAAGGAAGAGATTTGGGAGACCCCGGCGGGACGCCACGAGCTCGGCCACTACCGCGATGTCACGCTCGTCTCACTGCGCATCATGGATGCCGTGCGCCAGCAGGCCGGCATTACCTTCCCGGCCGACGCAGGCAAGCAGGCCTAGCGATGGGCTTCTTCGATACGTTCTTCTCCAGCGTCACCGGCGGCAGTCGAGAGCCTCAAAAACCATCAAACGTCGAGCTCGAGCTGCGCCGCAGGCTTACTGTGCTCGCAGGCGACGAGGCCACTCAAGACACTCCCCTGCGCTATTTCCTGCGCTGGGCGGGGCAAGTCCAGGGCGTCGGTTTTCGCTTTACCAACACCAACCTCGCGCAGGCACGCGCACTCACCGGCTGGGTGCGTAACATGGAAGACGGTTCAGTCGAGATGGAGATACAGGGAGCCCCGGCAAACATCCTATCTCATCTCGAGGCGCTTCACGCCTCCTACGAGCGCATGGGAACGCGTTTTCGCCTCGTAGACGCCCAGGCCCGAGCCCCACTTGCCAATGAAGACGGTTTCATTCCTCGTTATTAGTATTGTGTGCTAAATACGGTATCATTTACCTACGACCGTTGATAGAAAAGAGGCGAGGCGCATGGCGGTGCAAAGAAGGAATACCAGGCAGCGAAAGCTGGTTCTTGACGCCGTGCGCCAAAGCTATAACCATCCCACCGCCGACGAAATCTACAACGTTGTGCGCGCACGGGATGACAAAATCAGCCGTGGCACGGTCTACCGCAACCTCAACCTCCTGGCCGACGCCGGCGAGATCCTCTCCATCAAGACGCCGGGCGGCAGCCGCTTCGATCGCACGATCGAGCCGCATGCGCATATCATCTGCACCTCGTGCAGCCGCGTCATCGACGTACCGCTCCCCTTCGATGCCAAGCTCGACGCCAAGGCATCCGAGCAAATCGGCTGGCACGTCACGTCGCACTACACCATCTTCGAGGGTCTCTGCCCCGACTGCCGGTAGATGTTTGGAGCATGCCTTAAAATCAACCTTTCCGCACTCTGCAGCAAAAAGTAGATTTCTAGGCATGTCCCAATTATCTACTCGGCGAGCAGGCGATGCAGCTCTTCTTCGACCGTGCGCACGTAGCGGACACGGTCATTGACACCGCGCATGGTGGGGTTGCAGCTCTCCATCAGATAGGGATGGCCCACCACGTTGAGCATGTCGCGATCGTTCTCATTGTCGCCAAACGCCATCATCTCATCGGGCGAAATCCCCAGGGCGCGACCGTAATCGGCAAGCGCGGAGCCCTTGCCCGAATCGAAACCGATAAAGTCCGTCCATTCGGTTCCCGATGTCATGACATCGACTCGATCGCAAAAGTGGCGCTCGAAATACTCCAGCGCCGCCTGCTGCTCTGCCTCGGGCGTCTGGAAGGCGATCTTAATGACATCCTCGTCAATGTCTTCGGGACGGTCGACTACCGCCACATCACAATGGACCTCATAACGCAGGTGGTCAACAAACGCATCGTTGCCGCTCATGGTGTAGAGGTGTCCCTCGCACGAAAGGGTCACGTCGGCATGGGGGTACGCAACCACGGCATTCGCGATATTCATGGCCAGGCCACGCTCCATAGAACGCTTGACCACGGCACGCCCCTCGCTCATGACCAGGGCTCCGTTTTCGCATACATAGGCGAGTTCATCGGCCACCGGGGCAAACAGGTAGCGCAGGCTCGCATATTGACGGCCACTCGCCGGCATAAACACGATACCGCGACGATGCAGCTCATCGATAAGCTCAAAGGCCTCGGAACGCGGCTCGCGCTCCCCCGGATGCAGCAACGTGCCGTCCAAATCGCATGCAATCAGCTTGATTCCCTCAAGACCCATATGCTTCCCCCAAAGCCTCCTATCAACAGCAAGACGGACCTTGATCGGTCACCCCTCAAAGCCCGTCTTGCGCATACGCGCGCTTAGTCGCGCGTCTTTTTTACGATGGTAAAGTCGGGAGCCATGCTCACGACGACCTCTGCCGCACTCGACGCAAAGCGCCGGTCCGCATCGAGTTCACGGGTAACCACCGAGAGCCGAACACCCTCGACGCCGCGAAGCATACGGCCCAAAACAGGCTGCACCGGCGTATACATGCGCACGGTATGCTCATCCGAGTCACCCCGGAAGAGCGGCGCATGCATGTTGCCGATCTCCCAGCATGTATGCGCGAGCGCAATCGGGTCCATGCGGTCAACTTCGACCAAATAGACCTCGGCGCTGCGCAGGCGCACGACAACCGCCACGGGCACCATGCCCGAACGGTCGATGGCGAGCACGTCGCCGTCGGCAAGACGACCGCCGTCGGCAGCATCCAGCCGAACATCGACCGTGCGCCCCAGCTCCGTCACGCCCACAAACGCGCATACATCAGCCTGGTCCCAATCGAGCAGCAGCTCGTCAACTTCAAAGACGCCGCCCAACTTCCGGCGAAGCAGGAGTTCATAGGACGGATCGTTGAGATTTCCCAAGCATGTCGTCGAAACCAAGCGTTCAGGCATACTCTAACCCTCGACCTCGACGAGCTCGATATCAAAGTTGAGGTCCTTGCCGGCCAGCTCGTGGTTGGCATCGAGCGTCACGGCCTCGGGCGTCACGTCAATGACGACGGCGGGGACGGGCATGCCGCTCGGCGTGGACAGAAAGAGCTTCATGCCCTTCTCGATCTGCTCGATGTTGGGAACCTGTTCGGCCGGGAAGGTCAGAACCATCTCGGGATTGTGCTCGCCGTAGGCATCGGCAGCAGAAATGTGCACGGTCTTCTTCTCGCCCACCTGCATGTCGACAACAGCGGCGTCAAAGCCCTTGATCATCTGACCAGCGCCGCAGGTGAACTCCAGCGGCTCGCCGCGATCGTAGGAGCTATCGAACTGCGTGCCGTCATCGAGCGTGCCGCGATAATGGGTCTTGACCTTCTTGCCCTGGTTGGACATGGTAACCTCCGTGATAGGGGCGGCGCACAACGCGGGCCGCCATGAACATATGGCGCTAACTATACCCTAGTCATACAATTCAAAGACAGTTTGCAAAGAAACGCTGCAACCGGAGGAACCATGGCATATCCCGTATTTGACCTACACTGCGACACCGCCGACCGCATCGGCTGGGCCACGCTCGATCTCGACCTGCGCTTTACCGCCGGCACCGACGGTTATTTCCCCGGCGACGAAACGCATCCGCAAGATTTCGATCTCATCGAGGGCAACGCCTGCGCCATCTCGCTCGCAAAGATCGGCAACGCGCCGTGGGCACAGTGCTTCGCCACGTTTATCCCCGACGAGATTCCCACCGCCCACGCCGCGCGCTTCCAGGCACAAATCATGGCACACATGAGCGGCCAGGCCATGCTCAACCACGACCGCATGGTCAACGTGCGCAGCGCCGCAGACATTCGCCCCGCGCTCAAGGACGGCAAGGTCGCTTGCGTCCACACCATCGAAAACGCCACGTTCTTTGCCGAGGACCCCGCGCTGATCGAGGTGCTCAAGAGCTTGGGCGTACTCATGGCATCACTCAGCTGGAATGCGCAGGGGCCGCTCGCGAGCGGACACGATACCCACGCTGGCCTCACCGCGGCCGGCATCGAGGCGCTTACGCAGATGGAGCACGCCGGCATGGTACTCGACGTCTCCCACCTCAACGATGAGTGCTTTGACGAGGTCGCCGCCCACGCCACGCGCCCCTTCGTCGCCAGTCACTCCAACTCCCGTGCGGTTTGCGGCGTCAAGCGCAACCTCACTGACGACCAGTTCCGCACCATTCGCGACATGGGTGGCATCGTCGGCCTCAACTACTGCAGCGAGTTCCTTTCCAACGACGCAACCGACAAGACCGCCGCAGACGTCACCTTCGACCAGCTGGCGGCACATATCGAGCACTGGCTCGACCTGGGCGGCGAGGACGTCATCGCACTCGGCGGTGACTGGGACGGTGCCACGGTGCCCGCTTTCCTCTCCGATGCCAGCATGATGCCCGAGTTCCAGAACATGCTCTCCAAGCATTTTGGCAAGACCGTGATGCAAAAGCTCTGCAGCGACAACGCGCTTGCCTTCTTTGAGCGTTATTGATTTCACATCCCCTGAGCGGGCCGACATGCCGAACGGTCGACATGCCGGCCCGTCCCCAATCTGAAGGACCGCTTTTGACGCAGCAGTTTACGATTTCCGTATCCCGACCGGATGGGACGCCCATCCCCGTCGTCGTTACCAAAAAGCGCGTCAAGAATTTCAACCTACGCGTCACATCGAGCGGTGAGGTCCACGCCAGCGCACCGCTCGGCGCCAGCCGCGAGCGTGTCGAAGCGTTTGTGAAGCGCAACAGCGCCTGGATTATCAGTCGACTTGTCCAGCGTGAGCAACGTCAGACGACGGCGCGAGAGCCGCTCGGCCCCTCGTCCATCATTGCACTTTGGGGCAAGCCCATCACGGTACAGGATGCACTCGATCACAACTTTGCATCACCCGCACCGCGACCCAAACAGGCCACCTTCGCAAGTTTTATGGGTACCGATGAGCCAAGTGGGCGCGCGCAGGCAAAGCAGCGCACGGCCCTCGACGGCTTAACGTCCGATGAGCTCCAAGCCCACATCGACCAGCTTTATACGTCCGAAGTCACATCGGCGCTGCGCGATATGGTGCACATATACGAAATCGCAATGGGTGTCGCCGTTTCCCGTGTTTCCGTACGCAGCATGAAAACGCGTTGGGGCTCATGCACTCCCAAATCCGGCGCCGCTCGCATCGCACGAGAACTTGCCGCCTACCCCGTCGAATGCCTCGACATGGTTGTCGCCCACGAGCTCGTCCACTTGCTCGAGCCAAGCCACAACCAGCGGTTTCACGCCCTGCTCGACACGTACTGCCCCAACAATAGAGCACTGTCGCAACGGCTCAAAAAACCACCTGTCAACGAGCTGTAGGGCCGGTTAGCGCACGCGCTCGATCTCGACACCGCAGCTTGCCAAGGGAAGACCGACGGGCGCCCAAGGCTTATCGAGCTTAACACGCACGCCAAGCAGCAAAGGGTAACGACGCAGCAGCATCTGGGCCACACCCTCGGCTGCAGCCTCGATGAGCTTAAACGTATGCTCGCGCAGATAGCCATCGACATCGTGGCACACCGAGCCGTAGTCAATCGAGGCGTCCAGGTTATCGTGCTCCCCCGCTGCACGCAGGTCGGCATAGAGCACCAGGGACACGATGAACTTCTGGCCCAGCGCGTTCTCCTCGGGATACACGCCGTGGTTGGCAAAGACCTCGAGCCCGTCGATAGTAATGCGATCGGCATGGCGCAGATCGTCATAGCTCACGTGGGGCACCGCCGTTGCAGTGGATATTTCGCCCCTTCCACGGCGGGCGAGCTCGGCCCCTTCAGTCTTAGTTGCATTCTCGGGCAGTTTCTTGTTACTCATCGCGATCGTCTCCTTCGTTTAGAACCCCGACCGCGCAAACTAACTACACGCGAATCGACAGGTTCTTTTTATCATCGCTCCAGTTGCAAGCATTGCGCGCGGGGCATGCAAAGCAGGCGCGCGACGCTTTGTCGGCTGCATAGAGCAGACGCTCAAGCGGTTGGCTGTTCACGCGCAGCTTTCGATGGCCCAGAATGGCCGTCTTAATAGCTGCGGCATCGGCCGGCTCAAACGCCACGTCATCGGGCATGCCGCCGAGAATCGCATCAGCGACGCGCTCGCTTGCAACATCATGGGATATACCCGATTCATACTGTTCATCTTTGCCGATATCGTGAAGAAGTGCCGTGGCATAGATGACCTCGCGGTCAAATTCGAGCTGTTCCTCGAGATTCTTAATCCACATAATGCGCGCGACATCCAGCAGATGGTCAATACCGTGGCGGCAAAAGATGCGCCCCGATTCCAACTGTGCAATGTTGCCCAGGTGCCGCCGGAACAGCCCGTTGGCACAGATGTAATCGATACGAGGCATGGCGCCAAAGGGAGTCAGGCCCGAAGCCATAAAGCCGCGACGCGGCGTCCCTTCATCGGTCTTCGATGTAAAGTCGTTGACGACGCTCATGGTTAGCGGCCCAGCATCCTAAAGAACCGCTCCTCGAGCGCGGGATCGGTCTCAAAGACACCGCGGCGAGCGAGCGTCACGGTCTTGGTGCCGGGCTTTTGCACGCCGCGCATGGTCATGCACATGTGCTCGGCTTCCATCAGCACAATCGCCCCTTGGGGAGCAAGATATTCCATGAGGGCATCGGCAACCTGTGCACACAACTGCTCCTGCAGCTGCAGACGACGGGCATAGACCTCAACCGTGCGAGCAAGCTTAGACAGACCCGCCACGCGACCGTTAGGGATATAGCCGATCGCAGCCTTGCCATAAAACGGCAGCAGATGGTGCTCGCACAGCGAGTAAAACGTAATGTCGCGCTCGATAACCAAATCGTTCGAAGCGACGGCAAAAGTTTTGGACAGGTGTTCCTCGGCGCTCTGGTCCATACCGCCGGCAATCTCGCCATACATACGGGCAACGCGTGCCGGCGTCTCCAGCAGGCCCTCACGAGTTGGGTCCTCGCCTATACCTTCAAGCAGCAGCTTAATGGCAGTCTCGACTTTTTCCTGATCGACCATCTGGGCCTCACTTTTTTCGATTTCGCGTTCGCGCTATGGTACCACGCCGGCACGCAGCCTCTGCCAGCTACATAGTATGGGTCGAATAGACCGGATCGTCTCGCCAAAGCTCCACAGCATCGCAAAGCGCAACGCCCTCACGCGCAGCACGAGCGCGCGTGGCGTTCATATCGATCACGCGCTGATTACTCGAGCCCCTAAAACGCAACGAGATATCGTACAGGTCTTGAACGAACGGACCATCCACCAACATGTCGAGGCAGGCAAGGATACGGCCCGTCACCTCGGTATGGTGACGACCGCCCGGCATAAGCTCCTCGAGTACGTCGCCGGTAAAGCACCAAATGGTCTTTCCCGACCCCACAGGATAAGCGGCACGAACACGCTCAATGAAATCAACGAGCCCCGCCTGGTTCTCGGGTTCCATAGGCTCGCCGCCCAGAATCGTCAGGCCATCGATAAAGGGATGGTCAAGACTCTCGATAATCTTGTCCTCGACGGCGCGATCGAACGGCTCACCCGCAGCAAAGTCCCACGCAACAGAGTTAAAGCAGTTCTTGCACCCACGACGGCACCCACTCACAAACAGAGAAGTACGAACGCCTTCCCCATCAGCAATATCGAAATACTTAATGTTCGCGTAGTTCATAAGTAACTCTCCCGGGAGGCCGGGACATATCATCCCGTCCTCAAACATTCTCGGCCTTCGGCCTGCGAAACTGCGGGCGGGACGATATGTCCCGGCCTCATGCAAAGGGTAACTCAATGAACGAAGCGAACATTGAGTATAGGGTTCGCGGTCTAATAAAAACTTTGTTGCAGCTCAACTGCCATCACAAGTAAATCGCAGCTGCAGCTCGAATTATTTCCGCTAAGAACTTCGAGGAGTGAGCAGACCGCGAGCTGCATCTCCGCTACGTCAACTTGGCCGCCCCGTAGCGAGGCCCCGGACCTTTGCTCGATATGAGTTCCGCACGAACAGGAGGCGCCAGTGGCGCCTCCGTCGTGAGCCAGGACTGTCCGAAATAGCGAGTAAAGGTCCGGGGCCTCGCTACGGGGCGGCCTGGGATGGTTATTAGAGATGCAGCACGCGGTCGCGGATCTCCTCGGTTCGACCCTGGTTCCAGAACTGGGTGCCGATGTATCCGCACGTACGACGGGCGACGTTCATCTTCTCCTGGTCACGATTGCCGCAATTGGGGCACTCCCACACCAGCTTGCCGTCATCCTCGACAATCTTGATCTCACCGTCGTAGCCGCACACCTGGCAGTAGTCGCTCTTGGTGTTGAGCTCGGCGTACATGATGTTGTCGTAGATGTACTGCATCACGCGAATGACAGCCTTGAGGTTGTCCTGCATGTTGGGAACCTCGACGTAGGAGATAGCACCGCCCGGCGAAAGCTGCTGGAACATGCCCTCAAACTTAAGCTTGTCGAAGGCATCGATCTCCTCGGACACGTGGACGTGATAGCTGTTAGTGATGTAGCCCTTGTCCGTCACGCCCGGGATAATGCCAAAACGACGCTGCAGGCACTTGGCGAACTTGTAGGTCGTCGACTCCAACGGCGTGCCGTACAGCGAGAAATCGATGTCGCTCGCAGCTTTCCACTCCGCGCACTTGTCGTTCATGCGCTGCATGACGGCCATGGCAAACGGCGTGCCCTCCTTCTCGGTGTGGCTGTGACCCGTCATGTACTTGACGCACTCATACAGACCGGCATACCCCAGGCTGATGGTGGAATAGCCGCCCACGAGCAGCTTATCGATCGTCTCGCCCTTCTTCAGACGCGCCAGGGCACCGTACTGCCAAAGAATCGGCGCGGCATCCGATAGCGTGCCCATCAGGCGCTCATGACGGCACAGCAGGGCACGATGGCACAGCTCAAGGCGCTCATCGAAAATCTTCCAGAACTTGTCCATGTCCTGATGCGAGCTCAGCGCGACATCGGGCAGATTGATGGTCACAACACCCTGGTTAAAGCGACCATAGTACTTAGGCTTGGTCGGGTCATAGTTCAGCGCGTTGGCGACATTGTTAAAGCCGTTGCCCGAACGGTCGGGCGTCAGGAAGCTGCGGCAACCCATGCAGGTGTAGCAATCGCCGTTGCCGGCGGTCTCGCCCTTCGACAGCTTGAGCTCGCGCATCTTCTTCTCGGAGATGTAGTCGGGCACCATGCGCTTGGCGGTGCACTTGGCAGCCAGCTGGGTCAGGTAGAAGTACGGGGAATTCTCGTGAACGTTATCGTCCTCGAGTACGTAGATAAGCTTGGGGAATGCCGGGGTAATCCACACGCCGGCCTCGTTCTTAACGCCCTCATAGCGCTGGCGAAGCGTCTCCTCCACAATCATGGCAAGGTCGTGCTTCTCCTGGGGCGTGCGGGCCTCGTTGAGATACATAAAGACCGTCACGAACGGCGCCTGGCCATTCGTGGTCATAAGGGTCACGACCTGATACTGAATCGTCTGGACGCCGCGACGGATCTCGTCGCGCAGGCGATCCTCAACGACCTCGCGCACCTTCTCGGCAGATGCCGAGACACCAAGCTCCTCGAGCTCGCGAGCGACCTCGCCGCGAATCTTTTGACGGCTCACCTCAACGAACGGGGCGAGATGGGTCAGCGAAATAGACTGGCCGCCATACTGGGAGGAAGCAACCTGGGCGATGATCTGCGTCGCGATGTTGCAGGCGGTCGAGAAGCTGTGCGGCTTCTCGATCAGCGTGCCCGAGATAACAGTGCCGTTCTGGAGCATGTCCTCCAGGTTCACCAGATCGCAGTTGTGCATGTGCTGGGCAAAGTAATCCGAATCGTGGAAATGGATCAGGCCCTCATTATGGGCATCCACGATCTCCTGGGGCAGCAGCACGCGCTGGGTCAGGTCCTTGGAAATCTCGCCGGCCATATAGTCGCGCTGAACGGAGTTGACGGTCGGGTTCTTGTTGGAGTTCTCCTGCTTGACCTCTTCGTTATTGCACTCGATCAGCGACAGAATCTTGTCGTCGGTCGTGTTCTTCTGGCGCTTCAGGCTCTGAACATAGCGATAGATGATGTAGTGGCGGGCAACCTCGTAGCAGTCGAGACGCATGATCTCGTCCTCGACCAAATCCTGAATCTCCTCGACCGAAACGGTGTGGCCCGCGTTCTCGCATGCCTCGGCGACATTTTGTGCCGCGTAAACCACCTGGCGGTCGGTTAGACGAGAGCTCTCCTCGACCTCCAAGTTTGCGGCGCGGATGGCATTGACGATCTTATCGATGTCAAAGACAACCTCGGTGCCGCTGCGCTTGATGATCTTCATCCTCTTGCCTCTTTCACGTCGTAGTCTCATTGCGTTTCAGAGCCAAACGATGCCCGACAGGGCTTGCCCCTGTCTTGCGGCGCCGTCGCGCAATCTTTGTTCTCGATAAACCATAAGCCTCCATGCGGACATTCCCTGGAGCCGATCAAGCGGCTCAAGGACACGTTCAAAAGAGGCAGTTAAGGTCTTCGTTCTCTGTCCGCCATCTATCATACGACAAAGACGCATCTATATCCTGTATTCTTTTTTTAGGTCAAACACAACATATAGTGTTTCAGCAGGTCAAAGCAATTAGTCATTTTGCAGACGCATTAATTATGAGGGGTTCTTGGCAAGTCGGTAAAACGTTACCAACACGGCTACCTGCATGGCAGTTATAAAACCCCCTTAGTCAAGCCGCTGACAAATCCTACCAAAACCAAGCCGCTCACGCCAAAAGAATCCAAAAGATTATGCTTGACCAACATGTAGCGGTCGTGCCTTGCTGAGCCTCATGCAACCGCGGCACGAATCCTTGAAAGATATGTGTATGCAAACGGAGAAGATGAGAGTTTCCTCGGATGACTACTGAGAAGCATCCCGGAAGATCAAAAACTCGATATTTGGTGACGTATTTGGCGACCCATTTGGCGACCAAAACAAAACAGCCCAGAGGCTAAGCCTCTGAGCTGCGAACATTTGGTGGGCGTTAGAAGATTTGAACTTCTGACCTCTTCCGTGTCAGGGAAGCGCTCTCCCCCTGAGCTAAACGCCCAAATGGAGCGGACAACGGGGCTCGAACCCGCGACCCCAACCTTGGCAAGGTTGTGCTCTACCAACTGAGCCATGTCCGCCTGCGAAGATTTAATATACGGGATGATCCACCCGAATGCAAGAACTATTTTCGAATAATTTGAAAAAAGTTCGAGCCCAAGCTATGGATACGAAACAGCCCGGCTACCGTCGTAGTCGGGCTGTTGCGCCTGAAGCGGACGACGGGGCGTCCGCGTATCCGCACCGGCTTCGGTCGCCTGCCGGCGTCCTCGCCAGCTCGCTGCAACCGCTCCGCGTTTGCTTAACGCTCGCTCCCTCTCGGGTTCGAACCCCTAAGACGGATTGACCAATTAGGCGAAAGGAACGGAAGGCTCACTCCCCCGGCCACAACAGCGAGCGGGCCCCGGGTGCCCCAGGTTGCCGCGAAAGAGGAGGGAAGCGTACTTTATGTACGCGACCGACGATTGAGAGGCAAGATGGGGTGCCCGGGGCTCGCGCAGCGTCAACAAAAAACGCGGTTCGTTAGAACCGCGTAAGATAGTTGGAGCGGACAACGGGGCTCGAACCCGCGACCCCAACCTTGGCAAGGTTGTGCTCTACCAACTGAGCCATGTCCGCATATGTAAACAAAACGGGCGCCGGAGCGCCCGGATGTTGCCTGGAGGCGAAGCCCGGATTCGAACCGGGGGTAAAGGCTTTGCAGGCCTCTGCCTTACCACTTGGCCACTTCGCCGAAAAAGGACCGCCTAAACGGTCCGGAAATGCAATGGAGCGGACAACGGGGCTCGAACCCGCGACCCCAACCTTGGCAAGGTTGTGCTCTACCAACTGAGCCATGTCCGCTTGCGGGTTATTAATTTACGCGAGTTGTCCTAAAGACGCAAGTACTTTTTTCAAAAAAGTTGCCTGCCGCATGTTCTTGGTAGCCAAACGCGCTAAAACGATTGGCTAGGCACACGATTCCAGCGCTCCGCTAAACAGCTTCACCATCTGCACGCGCGTGCCGGCGCCGTCTGTACGACGAGCAACCTCCACGTTATCGACGAGCATACGCATAAGCTTGATACCACGGCCGCGCTCCTCAGATGCGACCGGTTCGCTCGTTTCATCGATAGAGTAGCCGGCACCTCGATCAAGTACCTCGACCACAACGCGATCGCCATAGGCCTGAACCGTCAGGACGCACCCGATACCGCCCGCATGGTCATAGGCATTACCCAGCGCCTCCCCCGACGCCAATGCGACATCGTAGCGCTCGTCGCGACGCAACGGAAGCGATTCAAGGAGTTCGGCAATGCGATGTCGATAGTATGGAAGATTCTCGATACCCTGACGGACCTCGACACTCTTACTCCAGCGAGGCAGCTCCCCAACCGGAATGGCGGGAATAGACTCCCGTGCCGGACCCGCAACATGCAGGATGTCGACAAGTCGGGCAATCTCCAAAAAGCGAATAACCTCCTCGGAGGCGTTAACAAGCGAAAGCAGGCCCTCTCGCCTCATAAGCTCTCTGGCACGTGTAAGCAAAAACGCCAAACCCGTCGAGTCGATAAAGCCCACGGCCTGGCAATTGATGACAACGCGACGCACGCCCCGGTCGATCAAATTATCCAACCGTCGGCGCAGCACGGGCACCGAGGCGATGTCGACATCACCCGGTGGCGTCAAAACCGCTATGTCATTCCACTCATTCATACGACCATGGTTCCCCAAAAAAGCCCACTCGATGCATTCGTTTCCCCAACCGTACGGATTCAGCCCGCCCAGCGTCGTCTATGAACGACCCCGTAAAAACTCAAGGGACACCAATGCAATGTCATCGTCCAGCGCCGATTCGGTAAATCGGTCGAGCTCGCCCAAGACCTTGCCGCAGATTCCCGATACGCCCTCACCCGAGACAGAGAGCAGAAGGTCGCGAAGGCGCTGCTCGCCAAAGAAAGCACCCGAGCGGTCACGTGCTTCGATTGTTCCGTCGGTGTACATAAATAGCATGTCACCAGGAGCGAACGTAAACACGCCTGTCTCGTACACCATGCTCTCAAAGGCACCGATTACCCCCGATTGGCATCCAAGCAGCTCGACCTCTCCCCCGCGAGCCTCGCCGCCACCCAGCGGCATCGACTCTGGCCTGATGACCATGGTCGGAGGATGGCCCGCCGAACAATACGTTGCGTGTCCGGCTTTAAGGTCAATCTTGGCGATAAAGGCCGTCACGAACGTCTCGACCCTCGAAAAGCCCATGAGCATGCTGTTAAGGGAGCGTGCCATGCGGGCCGGTCCAGCGCCTTCCCAGGCATAGGCCGTCAGGGCCGTCTTGACGAGTGCGGACATGGATGCCGCTTCGATACCCTTGCCGGACACATCGCCCAGAATCATGACGGCGCAGTCGTCGGGAAGACGGATGAGCGTATAGAAGTCGCCGCCGACCAATGCGGAGTTCGTGGCAGACAGGTATACCGAATCGGTCGCGATACCCGGAACATCGCCGAGCGAATTCCTCATACCGACCTGAAGCGTCTGGGCGATATGGCGCTCCTCGCGCTTTTGAGACTCGCCCTCATAGATCAACTCAAAGTCGTGGGCCAAATGCACCATGTAATCGTATTCGAGGTCATCAATGGGCTCCTGACTGCCATCGCGGAGCAGCAAAGCGCGCGTCGTCGGCCCCTTGGCGACATCCGCGGGAACGATTGCATCGTTGCTTCGCTTGTCATCCGCCTCCGAACGATAGTGTCCCGCCTCGATTCCTGAGTCGACATAAAGTCCCTGACACGGCAACCCGTGGGCCCGCAACCATGCGCCCATAGGCGTGGACTCGTCTACACGCGTCAAACGCACGTGTTTAAGGTCGTCGGCACTCGCTCCACCAAGCACCGACGCCTCGAATGCATCGGAAGTTGTGCCCAGGCGCGCAGCTGGCGCCGTAGTCGAAAAGAAGAGCGACTCCGGATCGCCCGGCAACGCCACACGACTACCGCCCTCAAAATCGATGACGTAGGTTTCGAGGCCTGCATCGTACTCGACGGGGCAGAAATGGCAATTGAGCACGGCGCAGATTTCGGACGATACTGCGCGCGAGGCGGAAACTGGATCATCGAGATAGGTAAACAACTCGTCGCGCAGCACATTGAGCGAGCGGCCAAGCTCTGCCGTACGACGCGAACGCAGGCTCGATGCCATACCGACCAGTTGAATGGAAAGATAATCACAGATGACCTCGAGCACGTTGACGTCATAGGCAAGCGGTGCCTGAGGGCGTTTCCAACCAACTTCCAGTACGCCAAGGACCTGCGTGCCGTAAAAAACGGGAAGGCAGATCTCGCTGCGGTATGGAGGCATGTCCTGAACGCGAAGTAGGTGCTTAGAGCGATTGTCCAGATCCATGAACATACCCGAGGCGACCCGATCACCCTCAAGATCCTGCTGAATCGACAAGCGGCAAGCGCGCGATTCGCGAAGCACATACGTCGGTATGCCCGCGCCATACGGCATGAACTCGGGTAGATAGCTATCCTGAAGTTCCTTGGATACGCCGCGGAGCTTAAAGCCGCCACTTTCGGAAAAATAGATAGCGGCACCCGATGCATCGAGCGTTCCGACAAGCTGATTCAAAACGGTATCGAGCAGGCTGGGAAGCTCATCGGAGCCAACGGTACTCATAATGACCGAAAGCGTGCCCGAAAGACGCTTATTCGCCACCCTGAGCTCCGACAGCGCACGTTTAAGTTGACGGTCGTGGGAATACTGTTCTTCGATGCTGTGAAGTGCCACCAGGACACGCGGCGCACGGCGACCAAAGATACGCGGAGGCGTAACGGAACCCGCGCGGACCAAGACGGGAATAAAGGACCCGTCGCTCAGCTTGAGCATCAGCTCGCTCTCGGAGCCATCGGTCTCAAACGGCAGACGATGTTCGGTCGCGCGCTCAAAGGCAGACGAGTACAGCACATCCTTAACGTCACCATTGATGACATCGACGCGCTCCTCGCACATCAGGTCGAGCAGGCGACTATTCACATGCAAAATAGTTCCGTCGAGTTCGCAGATGATGACAGCATCGCTCGTGATCTCGACCAGCTGGGCAACATCTGCCCACTCGTTGCGCTCAAGCGTTTCCATCGTGGACCTCACCGTCTATCGGTAACAAAAAAGCCTCCGAAGAGGCTTCTCAAATGCGATGGTGTCGGAGGCGGGACTTGAACCCGCATGACCAAAAAGCGGTCACTAGCACCTCAAGCTAGCGCGTCTGCCAATTCCGCCACTCCGACATGCTATGTTGTTAATTCGCGGTTCGTTTTGTTGGACCCGCGCGTTCAACGAGGAAGATAATAACCTATGATTCGAGAACTGTGCAAGCACTTTTTTGAAAAAAGTTTACGAATTTGTAAATGCGCAGGTAGACTGACCTGTTCGGGCAGGAATGAGGTTGCTTTCCAACGCGTCCTCGGGCATGCAGCATTATTTTGATCCGCGCTTCGCGCTACAAAATAATGCCGCCCCCTGCGGAATGCGTTGGAAAGCAACCTCATTCCTGCCCTAGGGGCACGTACTCCAAGCACTGTTCTCAAACATGTTCTGGGGGCTGATGCAAATTTGGTGGCTCGGCTTTGCCGAGCCCTTATATGGGGAGGCCGGAGCTAAAGCTCCGGCCTCACTCAATATCTTATTAGATAGAGTGAGCGATTTAGGAATCGCACCCCCTGCAGCGGTAACACAGGGCCCGTGCTGGACTTAGTTTTCAGAACATTCCGCAGACCAGGAAACCCCCTTATCCGAAGCTCCGAAGGAGCAGGATAAGGGGGTTTCCATGGTCGAGGACGTTCTGAAAACTAAGTCCAGCACGGGCCCGGCCAGCTCACCGACTACAGGTCGATGTGCGATTCCTTGATCGGGAACGGCTCCGCAAAATGACAGGCGCAGCAATGGCCCGGCGCGACTTCCTTAAACTCGGGAAGCTTCTCAGAGCAGATGCCCTGAGCGATCGGGCAGCGCGTGTGGAAACGGCAACCGGTCGGCGGATCCAGCGGCGACGGCGGATCGCCGGCAAGGATGATGCGCTTACGAGTCTTCTGGACATCCGGGTCGGGCACCGGCACAGCAGACAGCAGCGACTGCGTGTACGGGTGATGCGGCTCGCTGTAGAGCGTCTTCCAGTCCGAAACCTCGACCATCTTGCCCAGGTACATAACGGCAACGCGGTCGGAGATGTGCTGCACGACAGAGAGGTCGTGGGCGATGAAGAGGTAAGCCGTACCGAACTTGTCCTGGAGCTCCTTCAGCAGGTTCAGAACCTGAGCTTGAATGGAAACGTCCAGAGCGGAGACCGGCTCGTCGCAGATGATCAGCTTGGGCTTCAGAGCGAACGCGCGGGCGATACCGACACGCTGACGCTGGCCACCCGAGAACTCGTGCGGATAACGGTTGATGTGTTCGGGGTTCAGACCGACGACGTCCAGCAACTCGCGGACGCGCTCGATGCGCTCCTCCTTGGTACCCACGCCGTGAATGGTCATGGGCTCGGAAACGATCTCGCCAATCGTCATACGAGGATTCAGCGAAGCATAGGGATCCTGGAAAATGAACTGCATCTCGCGGCGCATGTCCTTGATCTCATGCTTGCTCATCTCGGAAACGTCTTTGCCCTGGAAGAAAACCTTGCCGGCAGTCGGCTTGGTGAGGCGCATGATGGTGCGGCCCGTCGTAGACTTACCGCAACCGGACTCGCCAACCAGACCGAAGGTCTCACCCGGATAGATCTCAAACGAAATGTCGTTCACAGCAGAGACGACACGCTTGGAGAAGCGCTTGGCGAACATGCCGGACTCAGCGGGGAACTCCTTAGAGAGGTGCTCGACCTTCAGCAGCGGAGTACGCTCGTTGGTATCTGCCATTACGCCTCGCCTCCCTTCTTGGAATCCTTGCGCGTACGGGACGTCTCAGGAGCGTTCTTGAGGAACTCAGGGTCACCGGAGTAGTGGCACGCAGAGTAGTGACCAGACTCGGTGACAACACGCTCGGGGCGCTGCTTGCGGCACTTGTCCGTGGCATACGGGCAACGAGGCGAGAACACGCAGCCCTCGGGCAGGTTCATGAGCGAAGGCGGGTTGCCGTGAATCGGCGTAAGCGGCTTCTTCTCATCGATAGCCTGCTCCGGGATGGAGCGGATAAGGCCCCAGGTGTAGGGATGACGGCTCTCGTAGAAGATCTCTTCGGCCGTGCCGAACTCAACAGGGCGACCGGCGTACATAACCATGATCTTGTCGGCCATGTCGGCGACAACACCCAGGTCGTGGGTAATCATGATGATGGCGTTACCGTTCTTCTCCTGCATCTCCTGCATGAGCTCAATAATCTGAGCCTGGATGGTAACGTCCAGAGCGGTCGTGGGCTCGTCGGCAATCAGAATATCGGGATCGCAGGCAAGAGCCATAGCGATCATAACGCGCTGGCGCATACCACCGGAGAACTGGTGCGGATACTCATTGACGCGCTTCTCGGGCTCGGGAATACCCACGAGATCCAGAAGCTCGGTGGCGCGCTTGAGCGCCTCCTGCTTGGAGTAGCCACGGTGCAGACGAAGGCCCTCGCCCACCTGCTTGCCGATCTTGTAGACCGGATTGAGGGAGGTCATAGGATCCTGGAAGATCATCGCGATATCGTTACCGCGAATGTGCTGCATCTCTTCCTCGGACATCTCAAGGATGGAGCGACCGCGATAGCGAACGTCGCCGCCCTCGATCTTTCCCGGAGGCATCGAGATGAGGCCCATGATGGTCATGGCGGTCACGGACTTACCGGAACCGGACTCACCGACGACACCCAGGGTCTCGCCACGATCGAGCGTGTAAGACACACCATCGACAGCGCGAACGACGCCGTCCTCGGTATGGAAATACATCTTAAGGTCATCGACCTCGAGCAGATGCTGGCCCTCGGGAACCGGCTGGTCCTTCAGGTCCACATAGTTCTTGTTCTTCTTCATCCTTATGCGTCCTTCATCTTGACGTCGAGGGCGTCGCGCAGACCGTCACCCAGCAGGGTGAAGGCGAGCACCGTCGTAAGAATTGCCAGACCGGGCATGATCATCATCCAGGGGGCGGTCATCAGATACTGCTGACCGTCCTGAATCATCGAACCCCAAGAAGGCGTAGGCGGAATAACGCCCATGCCAAGGTAGGACAGAGCGGACTCGGTCAGAATAGCGCCACCGATGTTCATGGTTGCATAGACCACGATGGAGGCAACGGAATTCGGGAAGATGTGACGCATGACGATACGGGCGTCGGATGCGCCCATAGCGCGAGCCGCATCAACGTAGTCGTTCTCCTTGACCGTCAGAATTGCCGAGCGGAAGACACGTGCAATCGAAGGCCAGCCGAGAATACCGATGGCGATAAAGACGTTCTGGAGACCACGGCCGATAACGGCGATCATGGCGACAACGAACAGCACGTACGGGAACGCCAGGAAGATATCGGCGCAACGCATGATGATCGTATCCCAGATGCCGCCGTAGAAACCGGCGAGGGCACCCATGACCAGACCGATGACCGTCGAGATGGCGGTTGCCATAATACCGACGGAAAGCGAGACGCGGGCACCGTAGATAACACGGACCAGAATATCGCGTCCGAGGGCGTCGGTGCCAAACGGATGCTCGGCACACGGAGCCAAAAGTGCCGTCTCGGCCATGGTGGTCGAGTCGGATGCCGTCGGAGAACCGAGCCAAGGCTGAGCCCAAAGGTCGGCAGTCAACGCAATAAGAACAACGATGACGATCCAGCAGACGCCGATGACGGCGAGCTTGTTCTTACGAAGACGCTTAAAAGCGTCGCCCCACAGCGTGCGGGACTTGGCGGGAGCAGATGCGGCCTTGGTGGCGGTAGCCTGCTCCTGAGACTGAGAATCAGTTTCCTGCATAAGACGTACCTCCCTTAGGCCTTATCCGACGGACCGCCAAGGCGGATGCGCGGGTCGAGGAATGCATAGCTGATGTCGACGAGTAGGTTGATAACCATAACGACGACAACGACGAGCGTAACGCCGCCCATAACGACAGGCCAGTCACGCATGCTGATAGCACGGTAGATCTCATAGCCAATGCCGGGCCAGTTAAAGACTGTCTCGGTCAGGATGGCACCCGAGAGCATAGCGCCAAAGTCGACACCAATATAGGTAACGACAGGGATGAGTGCATTCTTAAGCGCATGCTTGATGATGATCGCGCGATTGGAGAGACCCTTGGCCTTTGCCGTACGGATGTAATCCTGGTTCATGACGTCGAGCAGCTGCGAGCGCATGATGCGGGCAGCATAAGCGGTCGAAACCGAAGCCAGCGTGATGGTCGGAAGCACATAGTGCATCCAGTCCTGATACTGAGAGCTGGCGCCGCCGGCACCCGAGATCGGCATGGAGAATGCACCGCCGGTGAGGTCCTTGAGGACGACACCAAAGAACAGCTGCAACAGCATACCGAGCCAGAAGGCAGGAACGGCAACGAGGATCGACGTGGTGAGCGTTACCAAAATATCCCAGAATGAGTAACGTTTAACCGCCGATATGATACCCGCACCGATACCCATGATTGCCTCGAGCACGATGGCACACGCGGCAAGTTTGACCGTGTACGGATACTTCTGGGCAAAGATTTCCGTAACCGGCAGCTTGCGCTGGTACGAATTACCCAGATCGCCATGAAGCAGACCGTTCATGTAATACAAGTAACGGTCCACGAGCGACGTCTGAACGGGATCGCCGTTCTCGTCAAGGATTGCGTTGCCATCCTCGTCCGTCTGGACCAGGTGGTAGCGAACGCGAAGCTGAAGCTCCACCTCGGGGGCTAGAGCCTTGTCTCCACCGATCAGCTTGATCGGATCTCCCGGCACGATATTCTGGAGGGCGAACAGAATCAGCGTAACGCCCAAAAATACCGGGATGAACTGAAGCACACGTTTAACGATGTACTTACCCATACCACTCCCCTATCTAGGGATTAACCTAAATGGGATGCCGATCGCCAGACCGGCATCCCAAAATTACCACAAGCCAGTTTACCCCAGGTTAGGGAGAACTGTATGTTTCCCATGAGGTCTACGTAAATGCTTGACCCTCACGGAAGCTGCAAAACTCTTAGGCGAGCTCAGCGGTACCCAGATCGGCGTGCTTCTGCGGATCAACGTAGAGGTACTTGACGCGGTCGGAGCCAGCGATGGTGTGCGTGTAGAACATCACCGGGATGACCGGGCAGTCGGCGGCGACCATAGCGTCGGCCTCCTGCATCTTGGCGATACGCTCGTCGTCATCGACCGTGGCGCGAGCCTCGTCGACCTTGGCATCGAAGTCGGGATTGCTGTAACCGGAGCGGTTGTCGCCACCGAGGGAGTCGGAGTGGAACAGCGGATACAGGAAGTTGTCCATGATCGGGTAGTCGGCGATCCAACCCAGACGACCAAACTGATAGTTGAAGTTCTGATACTGCTCGAGCAGGGCAGACCACTCGGGGGTATCGGAGGTAGCGGTAACACCCACCTTGGCGAGGTCGCCGATGATGGACTCCATGATCTCCTTGTGGCCGCCGTCCTGGTTGTAGGACAGGGTCACGTTGATGCCACGGTCGCCGTTAGCGCCAGCGGGAGCAACCTTGTCGAGGTACTCGTTGGCCTTATCAACGTTGTACTCGCAGAACTCCCATGCGCCCTCCTTGTAGCCGGCGATTCCCGGAGGAACGATGCCGTCGGCGGGGGTACGAGTGCCCTTGAAGATGGTCTTGCAGATGGCCTCACGGTTGATAGCCAGGGAGATGCCCTTACGCAGGTCGGCGTTGTTGAACGGCTCAGCCGTGGTGTTGCAGGTCAGATAGTAGGTGGAAGGCTCGGCGCCGAGCAGCATGTGCTCGCCGTCACCCATGGTGTAGCCGTCCTTAGACTCGCCACGGTCCTTCTTGGCGGCATCAATCTGAGCAACGGGAACGTCGCAGATGTCGAGGTTGCCGGCCTGGAACTCCTTGTAAGCGGTCTCAACGTCCTTGATGACCTGGAAGTGGATGGCGTCGATCTTGGCCTTGTCGCCATAGTAATCGTCGAACTTCTTGAGGTTGATCTCCTGACCATCCTCCCACTTGCCGTCCATCATGAACGGGCCGTTGCCGACCGGGGCAAGGTAGAAGCTCTTGACGTCGGACTCGGCGCACTCGGGAACCGGGGACAGAGCCGGGTGAGAAGCGACGAAGGGGAAGTCAGCGTAAGCAGAGGACAGCTTAACGACGAGGGTCTCATCGTCGGGGCAGGTGACGCCGGTCAGCTCGTCGGCGTTGCCGGCAACCAGGTCGTCGTAGCCCTCGACCATGGAGAGGTGATAGGAAACCTCGGAAGGACCATACTCGGTAGCGATGGCCGACTTGGTGTTGACCAGACGCTCCCAGCCGAGCTTGAAGGACTTGGAGGTGACGTCGTCGCCGTTGTGGAACTTAGCCTTCTTGATCTTGAAGGTGAACTCGGTGGCGTCGTCATTGGCCTCGAAGGACTCGCAAGCCAGCGGAACGATCTCGCCCTTCTCGTTGTCGTACTCGGTCAGAGCGTCGAACAGCTGGTACTCGACCTGAGTACCCTGGTCCTCCTGGACGTTGTAGGGGTCGATGCAGACCGGGTTGTTGATGTAGAAGTTCAGCGTCGAACCGGACTCAGAACCGGAAGCGTCGCCGCCCTTCTTGCCGCATGCGGCAAGAAAAGCCATGGAGCTCGCAGCGAGGGTGCCGCCAACAAAGGCGCGACGACCCATAACGGGCTGGTGGAACATAGAATCAGCCATGCCATCCTCCTTATGAGATAGGACAAAGTGAATTCGACCGGGCAACGTCGAGACAACCCGATCAAACCTTTCAAACGCGGTCCGCCGTTATGGCTGGTTATGCAAAGCGGACCAACGTTTCTCAATACAGTAGCGCATTTTATGCACAATATGCCCCTGATTCTGGTCAACGGTCGAGAATTTCTTTAGTTAGGCGAAGTATGTGGGGATATTTTGTCCCTGTAAAATGAATGTAAACAAAAAGGGTCCCGCACTTGCGGAACCCTTTTCAAGCGTATATGGGGAACGTGTTTAGAGGCCCACGATACCCTGCGGGAAGAAGAACATGCAGAGCACAACGCACGCGGCAAACACGACAGCCATAATCACCGTCAGGCGATCGAGGTTCTGCTCCATGACACCCGTGGCAGAGCTAGAATTATACAGCGAGCTGGCGATCATGTCCGAAACGCCAGTACCCTTACCGGAGTGCATCAGGACGAGAATCGTCAGCGCCACGGCGGATACAGCCCAAACGGCAAACAGAAAAATCTGAAACGGACCCATAGATAAGCTCCTTAATAGAACAATTCAAACTCTTGTACTTTAACACAATCCTTCGCCCTCTCCCACCTGCCACTCAGGGACGGGGTAGAAATGGCAGAAATAGCTCTTGATTTTCATCAATTAAAGTGATTTAAGAGCATTTTGGACAACATAGCGACCAAGCCCCGTAAGACGGACAATCTGTCGCTCACTAAAGCCAGCCTCATACAGCCTGCGAACAGCCTCGGCGCGTTCAAATGGACCGGGAAGCCCTATAACATCATGGGGATCCATGCCGTCCAGGACTCCCCTAGCCTTGCTCTCCTGCTCAAACACTGTCATCGAACGACCCGCATTCAATACATAGGTATCCTTGCGGCCCGATTTGCTAAAGGATACAAAATTCCCCTGTCCGCCGATTAGACTAAATAAGATGCTTCGGTCCAAGTGGCCGCCTTCACCAAGGTACGCTTGATAGCTGCTCCATCGGTAGAACTCCGGGCGGCAACCAAGCTCAATCGGATTATCGTGAATGTAGCGAATTGCCTGCATAAAATAGTCATTAGACTCAATTGGCCTACTTTTATAACGATCCTGAAATACAGGTCCACAGCGTCCGGTCACCCTGTTGAAAAACTGACCATAGAGGGTTCCTATGTAATGGACGACCTCCCACATATGGTCTTCGCGATCGGAAAGCAGCATATGCACATGATTGTCCATGAGACACCAGGCGCATAACGATGCCTTGTACTGCGTACATGCTTCGCCCGCTACAGACAAGAAAAACCTGAGTTGATGGTCCTCTTCGAATAGATACTGCTTGCCGCAGCCTCTCATCATCGCGTGGTAATAGCCGTAGGGGGACTTAACTCTAGCCTATCTTGTCATCGCGAGACCTCACAATCCGCAAGCTCCTGTGCTGCAGACTCTACCCAGCAAGACGTTAAAGCAAAATCGTCGACTGAAGATAACCAGCCAGTGGCAAACCATCACAGGCAAACGGGAAGTCAAACTTTAGAGAAAACTATTTCTACCATTTCTACCCCGTCCCCAAATGGCAGAAATAGGGGGTTGTCCGGTTGCGGACAACCCCCTTACTAGAAAACGGTATTTGTTTTCTCTTAGGCCTCGGTGGCGAGCACGCGGCCCGTCATCTCGGCGGAAGGCTCCAGACCAGCCATGGTGAGCATAGTCGGGGCGATATCGGAGAGACGACCGTCCTCGATACCGGTGAGCTGTGCCTTCTCATCAACGATGATAAACGGCACACGGTTGGTGGTGTGAGCCGTAAACGGATGCTTGGAACCGTCGGAAGCAACGTCAAACATGTGATCGGCGTTGCCGTGGTCGGCGGTAATCAGCGCAAAGCCGCCCTTAGCGAGAATCGCCGGGACAACCTTGGACAGGGCATCGTCAACAGCCTCGACAGCCTTGACGGCGGCGTCGAAGACACCGGTGTGACCAACCATGTCGCAGTTCGCGAAGTTCACGATGTAGAAATCAGCGCGATCCTCGTTGATGGCGGCGACGAGCTTCTCGGTAACCTCGGGAGCGCTCATCTCGGGCTGCAGATCGTAGGTAGCAACCTTGGGGGAAGCGACGAGCACGCGCTCCTCGCCCTCCTTGGGCTCCTCGATGCCGCCGTTGAGGAAGAACGTCACGTGGGCGTACTTCTCGGTCTCGGCGGTGTGCAGCTGCTTCAGGCCGTTGGCTGCGATGACGTCGGCCAGGACGTTCTCGGGGAACGTCTTGGGGAAGGCGACCTCGACGTCAAACGTCGGATCGTACTCGGTCATCGTCACAAAGTGCGAGAGCTTAATCTGCTCGCGCTCAAAGCCGTCGAACTCCTTGTCCGTGAACACGCGGGTCATCTGACGAGCGCGGTCGGGACGGAAGTTGAAGAAGATGGCCGCATCGCCCTCGTGGATGCCCTCGTTGTGGGCAGCGAAGGGCTCGACGAACTCGTCGCCGCGCGGATCCTTCTCGTAGTAGGCCTTGATGCCGGCAACGGGGTCGGTATCGGCATCGGACGCGTTGACCATAACGTCGTAGGCACGCTGGATGCGCTCCCAACGGTTGTCGCGGTCCATGGCCCAATAGCGGCCCGAAACGGTGGCGACGCGAGCGTCGCAACCGGTCTCCTCGGAGATCTTAGCCAGGAAGGCGCAGAACTCGCTCATGTAGCCAGCACCGGACTGCGGGTCAACGTCGCGGCCATCCATGAAGGCGTGGACGCGAACGGTCTTGACGCCATGCTGGGCAGCCATCTTGACCAGAGCCTCGACGTGGTTCATATGAGAATGAACACCGCCAGGGCTCATAAGGCCCATGAGGTGGAGGGTCTTGCCGTCAGCCTTGACGTCGTCCATAGCCTTGACGAAGACCTCGTTCTTGGCGATGGAGCCGTCCTTGATGGCGTTGTTGATGCGCGAAAGCTCCTGGAAGACGATACGACCGGCACCGATATTGAGGTGACCCACCTCGGAGTTGCCCATCTGACCATCGGGAAGGCCCACGTCCTCGCCCGAAGCACCGAGCGTGGTGTGGGGGTACTTCTCGTACAGGCTATCAAGGAAGGGCGTCTTGGCAGCGGCGACGGCGTTCTCGCCATCGGCCGGAGCCAGGCCGCACCCGTCCATGATGATCAGGAGTGCAGGAAGATGACGCTGTGCCATATGTCCTACTCGCCTGCCTTGACGACCATAGAGGCAAAGTCGGCAGCCTTGAGCGAAGCGCCGCCCACGAGGGCGCCGTCAACGTCAGGCTTGGCGACGAGCTCGGCGATGTTGCCAGGCTTGGCAGAGCCACCATAGAGAACGCGGATGCCGTCGGCGAGCTCCTCGCCAAACATCTCCTTGAGGGTCTCACGGATAGCGCCGCAGACCTCCTGGGCGTCCTCGGCGGTAGCGGTCTTGCCGGTGCCGATGGCCCAGATGGGCTCGTAGGCGACGACGACCTGCTTGGGGCAGGTGATCTCAAGACCAGCAAGGCCAGCCTTGACCTGGTTCACGACATGCTCGACATAGGTGCCAGCCTCGCGGACCTCGAGGGACTCGCCGCAGCAGAAGACGGGAACAAGACCGGCGGCAACGAGGGCCTTGGCCTTCTTGTTCTGGTCCTCGTCGGTCTCGTGGAAGTAGTCGCGACGCTCGGAGTGACCGATGATGCAGTAGGTGCAGCCAGCGGACTTGAGCATGTCGCAAGAGGACTCACCGGTGAAGGCACCCTTGGCCTCCCAGTACACGTTCTGTGCACCGAGGGCGATGGGGGCAGCCTGAATGCGGTCATGAACCGTGGTGATGTCGATGGTCGGAGGGCAGACGAGCACCTCGACGCCAGCCGGAACCTCGGGCAGAGCCTGAGCCAGCTCGTCGGCGAGCTTGGCGGCCTCGGCGACGTCGTTGTTCATCTTCCAGTTACCAGCGATAAGAAGGGTGCGATTAGGCATCGAGAAGCGCCTCCACTCCGGGCAGGGCCTTACCCTCGACGAGCTCCATGGAAGCGCCACCACCAGTGGAGATCCAGCTCATCTTGTCGGCCAGGTTGAACTTGTTGACAGCTGCGACGGAGTCGCCACCGCCGATGATCGAGGTGCAGTCGGCCTCGGCGACAGCCTCGGCGATAGCCTGGGTGCCGTGAGCGAAGTTGTCAAACTCGAAGACGCCCATGGGGCCGTTCCAGAACACGGTCTTGGCGCCCTTGACGGCCTCGGCGTAAAGCTCCTCGGTCTTGGGGCCGATGTCCATACCCTCACGATCGTCGGGGATAGCGTCGGAAGCGACAACCTCGGGGACAGCGTCCTCGCCAAAGTGATCGGCAACGCGGTTGTCGATGGGGAGCAGGATCTTGACGCCCTTCTCCTCGGCCTTCTTGAGCATCTCGCCGGCGCGCTCGACCCAGTCCTCTTCCTTGAGGGACTGACCAACGGACAGGCCCTGAGCCAGGAAGAAGGTGTAGGCCATGCCGCCACCGATAATCAGGGTGTCAGCAGAGTCGATGAGGTGATCGAGAACGCCGATCTTGGAGGAAACCTTGGAACCGCCGACGATAGCGACGAAGGGGCGCTCGGGCTCGGCGAAGATGCCGGTCAGCGTGTCGACCTCCTTCTCGAGCAGGAAGCCAGCGACGGCAGGCAGGTAAGCGGCGGGGCCCACGACGGAACCCTGGGCGCGGTGAGCGGTGCCGAAGGCATCGAGAACGAAGACGTCACCATAGGAAGCGAGCTTCTTGGCGATCTCGGGATCGTTCTTCTTCTCACGCTTATCGAAACGGACGTTCTCGAGAACGAGAACCTTGCCCGGCTCGACGGCGGCAACGGCCTCGGCGGCCTTCTCACCATACGTGTCGGCAACAAAAGCAACGTCAAGGCCAGAGAGCTCGGCGAGCTTCTTGGCGACAGGCTCGAGGGACAGCTCGGGCTGGAAGCCAGTGCCCTCGGGACGGCCGAGGTGGCTCATGAGGATGACGCGAGCGTTGTGCTCAACGAGGTAGTTGATGGTGGGCAGGGCAGCCTTGATGCGGGTGGTGTCGCCAACGACGCCATCCTTGATAGGCACGTTGAAGTCAACGCGGACAAGAACGCGCTTGCCGTCGACATCGATGTCGCGGACGGTCTTCTTGGTAAAGGCCATGTTTGCTTCTACCTTTCGTACGTGTCTGCCTTCCATTACGGCAGACGATTTCCTATAAAAAGGGCGCGACCCTAGGGTGTAAGCCCTATGAGGCCGCGCCCTTCTTTAGACGCTCAACGAGCTATTCGCTAAAAGCTAAATTAAGCAACGAACTTCTCGAAGTACTTGATGGTGCGGACCATCTGAGAGGTGTAGGAGTTCTCGTTGTCGTACCAAGAGGTGACCTGAACGAGGGTCTGGCCGTTGCCGAGGTCAGAGCACATGGTCTGAGTGGCGTCGAAGATGGAGCCGTGGGTCTCGCCGATGATGTCGGTGGAGACGATGTCGTCCTCGTTGTAACCGAAGGTCTCGGAGATGGTGGCAGCGTAGGCCTTCATAGCGGCGTTGACCTCGTCGACGGTGACCTTCTTGTCAACGACAGCGTAGAGGTTAGTGATGGAACCGGTCGGCGTCGGGACGCGCTGGGCGGCACCGATGAGCTTACCGTTGAGCTCGGGGAGAACCAGACCGATAGCCTTGGCAGCACCGGTGGTGTTGGGGACGATGTTGACGGCGCAGGCGCGGCTACGACGCTTGTTGCCCTTGCGCTGCGGGCCGTCGAGCGGCATCTGGTCGCCAGTCCAGGCGTGAATGGTGGTCATGATGCCGGACACGATGGGAGCGAAGTCGTTCAGACCCTTGGCCATCGGGGCGAGGCAGTTGGTGGTGCAGGAAGCAGCGGAGATGATGTTGTCCTCAGCGGTCAGCGTCTCATGGTTGACGTTGTACACGATGGTGGGCAGGTCGCTGCCAGCCGGAGCGGAGATGACGACCTTCTTAGCGCCAGCGTTGATGTGGGCCTGAGCCTTAGCCTTGCTGGTGTAGAAGCCGGTGCACTCGAGAACGACGTCGACGTCGAGGTCGCCCCAAGGCAGGTTGTTGGCGTCGGCCTCCTTGTAGATCTTGATCTCCTTGCCGTCAACGGTGATGGAATCCTCGCCAGCAACGACCTCGTGATCGCGAGCGTAGTTGCCCTGCGTGGAGTCGTACTTCAGCAGGTAAGCGAGCATATCGGGAGAGGTGAGGTCGTTGATAGCGACAATCTCGGAGCCCTCATGACCGAACATCTGACGGAAAGCCAGACGACCGATGCGACCGAAGCCGTTAATAGCAACCTTTACTGCCATTGTGTCTCCTTTCGTAAGGCCCCCGCAAGCTACAGCGCCTGCCGTTGAGGCCCACAAACTAACCACTCGCCTAATATACCTTTTTTTGGACTTGAATTTCACGAGAATGCTCGAAATTGAAAATCAAATTTACGTTAAAACGCTTTAAAGAATAAAATAGCAGCTCAATCCGTATATAAGTCGATACTTCAAACTACCTGTTTGCTTCAATGAGCTTTTCAAGTCTCAAAACTCGATGGTAGAGGGCCGACTTCGACAAGGGAGGGTCGGCCATCTCCCCCAAGTCGCGCAGCGACAGATCGGGATAGCGCTCGCGCAGGTCGCAAAAGACCGCCAAGGCGTCCGGAAGCGTGTCACGCAAACCCCGCTGCTCGAGCTCATCGATTAACGCAAGCTGATGCTGGGCGGCACCGGCGCTTCTGGTCTGATTGGCCAGCTCGGCATTCACGCGACGGTTTACGTCGTTCTTAACCAATTTGACCGCGCGCGCTTCCTCAATCTCGGCAACGCTGCGCTTGGCGCCGATCAGCTTCAGGAGCTGCTCAATCTCCTCGGCGCTCTTAATGTAGACAGCAAAGGATCCGCGCCGTGCGTTAACGCGCGCATGGACACCAATCTGCTCCAGCAGGTCGCAAAGCCCCTTGGCGTACTGCTCACCCTGGACCGCGATCTCCAAATGAAAGTCGCCGCGGGGATCGGCCACGAAACCGCCGGCGATGAGCGCGCCGCGGATGTAGGCAAGCCTGCAGCAGGGACGGGCAACGATGTGCCTGGGAACACCGGCGACGAGCCCTCCCCTGCGGTCTAGAATGCCCAGCAGCACCAGAGCCTTGTCCAGGTCGGGTTGATCGGGCAGGGTAATGAGATAGTTACGGACCTTATGCAAGACCGATTTACGAACGGTGAATTCCGTTTTGAGCTTAAGGATGCGATGCGTCAGTGTGATCATCGTGCGCGCGACGGCGCCCGTCTCGGTCGCGACCGTCAAACGATACCGCCCGGAGCCGGCCAGCGAAAGTGTACCGCTCACACGCGTCAGGGCGGCAAGCGTCGACAAATCGCAGTATTCACATTCGGGTTCGCAGCGCGCGAGCTCGTCACGCACCTCGGCGGTAAACGACATGCAGGCCTATGCTTTCGTGTTGGCGCGCGACAGGTCGCGATGGGAAATGCTCACGTGATACTGGGCGCCTTCCAAATAACGTGCCGTGGCCTCGGCGATGGCAACGCTGCGGTGTTGACCGCCCGTGCAACCGATGGCAATAGAAAGCTGCGGCTTGCCCTCTGCGATATAACCGGGCATGACCGTATCGAGCAGCTGCGTCCAGGCCTTCCAGAACTCCTGGGTCTTGGGATGGTCCAGAACAAAGTCGGAGACTTTCTTATCGAGACCGGTCATGGTACGCATCTCGGGATCGTAGAACGGATTGGGCAGGAAGCGGACGTCGATCATAATGTCCGCCTCGACGGGCATGCCGTGCTTAAAGCCAAACGAGAACACATGGACGTCCATGAGCTGTTGGTCGGACAGCTCGGAAAATGCCATACGTAGTTTATTGCGCAGCGCAGAGGTGCGCAGACGGCTCGTGTCGATGATCATATCGGCTCGATCGCGCACACCCTGCAGCTGAAGGCGCTCCCGCTGAATCGCATCGGCCGTAGTCTCCCCCGGCTTGGCAATGGGATGGCGGCGGCGGTTTTCGCTATAACGACGGATCAGTACCTCGTCAGAGGCCTCGAGAAAAACGATGTCGCAGCTCATCTCGCGCTCCTCGAGTGCGGCAACGGCATCGAGCAACTCATCGAACAAGCCCTGGCTGCGCAGGTCGCAGGTGACGGCAAGGTGCCTACCCACGCCCGTATTGATGCCGACGAGCTCAGCAAGCTGGGCAATCAGACGCGGGGGCAGGTTATCGATACAAAAATAGCCCATGTCCTCGAACACATGCATGGCCTGCGTTCGGCCCGATCCGGACATTCCGGTGATGATGACGATATCGGGGATGCGCTCCGAGCGCTCCGCCGCATCCATGGCATCTCCCTTTTGCATGTGCTGCCTCCTAAAAACAAGCGCGGGACCCAGCAACCCGGATCCCGCGCGGTCAATTGCCTTTAATGAGTATACCGCCCTGAGCGGATACAAGGTCCGTCTTACGCCTCAAGCGCGGCTTTGAACCAACTCGTAATACTCGTGGGGTGCGTGATGGCAGTGCCCACGACAACTGCCCAGGCGCCCGCATCAATTGCGGCGCGGGCCTCCTCGGGCGTGTGCACGCGGCCCTCGCAGATGATGGGAAGGCCGGGAAACTCCTCGGTCGCCTGGCGCAGGAGCGGCAGATCGGGACCGTCGGCCATGGTGCAATCGATAGCGGCGACACCATGGGAAAGCGTGGTTGACACCAGGTCGAAGCCCATGTCGACAGCACGACGAATATCCTCGATGGTGGCACAGTCGGCCATCAGGAGCACGCCCTCCTCGTGCAGCGGACGGAAGGTGTCCTCGACGGTCTTGCCATCGGGACGTGGGCGATCAGTGGCGTCAATTGCCACGATGTCGGCACCGGCGGCAACGCAGGCGCGAGCATGACGCAGCGTCGGCGTGATGTAGACGCCCTCGTGTCCATCCTTCCACAAGCCGATGACGGGGACCTCGCAGCGGCCCTTAATGGCGGCGATGTCGGCAAGACCCTGGCAGCGAATAGCGGCGGCGCCGCCAAGCTCGCAGGCGCGAGACATCTGAGCCATGGTTTCGGGCGTACGAAGCGGCTCGCCCATATAGGCCTGAACGCTCACGACGAGCTTGCCCTTCAGGGATTGAATCAAAGGATCAACGGTCATGTTCGACTCGACCTTTCTCAAAACAGCCTCCTGAGGCATTACACCTCAGAAGGCGCACTTGGTAGTTATGTTTACTTCAACGAAGCAAGAAGGTGTTCGGCGGCACCGATGAGCGGCGCGTCACCCTCCAGAGACCCGATGAGGATCGGCGTGTCCTGAAGCGGATCGAGCGCCTGGCTGGCATAGCCCTCGTGCACCGAATCCTTCCACGTCTGCGAACGCCAATCGGGACCTTGGTGAATCACACCGCCCGAAAGCACGATGACCTCAGGGTCCAGGATGTTAGCGAGCGAGCCCAAGCTGGCACCCAGCGCAAAGCCGGCATCATGGATGACCTCGGTCGCCTTTGCGTCGCCTGCACGGCACAGGTCGTTCACATCGCGACCGACCGAAGGACGGCTGGGGTCGACGCGGCCAAAGCGCTCATCGTACATACGGCCAATCGAGGTGCCCGAGGCTACCGACTCAAGATGACCAGAACGCCCGCAGGCGCAGGGAATGCCGGCAGCAGCCGAGCACTCGATGTGGCCCATATGGCCGGCAGCACCGTGGAAGCCTTGCATCACGCGGCCGTTCTCGACATATGCGCCGCCGATGCCCGTACCGATGCCCAGACACAAGACGGAGAACTTGCCCTTGCCGACGCCCCAGTGGGCCTCGCCCAGAGCATGAGCCTGCACGTCGCCCACCACGGCAACGGGAAGACCAAGGTCCTCGCGCAGACGCGGCCCCAACTGAACGCCGGACCAGCCGGGCATGATCTCGTTGGCATACGCGATAGCGCCCGTCTTGGGATCGACGACACCCGCGGCACCGATACCGACACCGAGGACCTCGACATCGGGATTCGCCTCAAGAGCGGCCTTGATGGACGCCTCGATACGCTGGAAGACGGCCTCACCGCCCTCTTGGGCCTCGGTGGGAACCTCAGCTTCAAAGACCGGATGGGGCACGCTGCCATCAGCCGGATACTCCATAATGGCAGTCGCAATCTTAGTTCCGCCGATATCGACAGAGCAGACGTACTTGTTCTCCATGTCGCTCTCCTTCGGAGATAAAAACAACTACAGGAAATGCGCCGTCAGGCTAGCCGTCACAGCGCAGTAAAGGTTATCCAGGTGCCCGAGATCGCCGAGAAACCGTGTGGCCATTGACCTAATGGGTCATGGCCACACGGTTGAACGGCGAGGTCGGGTGCCTGGGAAAGCTTTACAGGAGACCGTTGTCCTGGAGGACCTTCTTAATCGCCTCGACGTTCTCGCCGGTCATGGCCTTCACCGGGCGCGGCATGGTCGGGCTGTCGAAGATGCCCATGAGGTTCATAGCGGTCTTGAAGGCGCCGACGCCACCGGCATAGCCCTGGACGCCCGAGGTGACATCCCAGATGTGCGAAATCTCATTGAGGCGATCCTGTTCGGCCTTGACGGTAGCCCAGTCACCAGCCTGAGCGGCCTTCCACTGGCGCACGTAGCCCTCGGGCTCAACGTTGGCAAGGCCCGGGACAGAACCGTCGGCGCCACCGAGGTAAGCGCCGTCGACAACAACCTCGTGACCGGTGAGGATGCTCATCGGATGGCCGTTCTTCTCGTTCTCCTGAACGAGATAGCGGAACGAGATGTCATCACCCGAGGAATCCTTGACGCCAGCAAGGACGCCCTCGGCGCCGAGCTTGGCAAGGAGCTTCCAGGGGAGCTTGGTGTGAACGCAGACGGGAATGTCATAAGCAAAGATGGGCAGGTCGAGCTCCTCGTGCAGGATGCGGAAGTGCTCCTCGACCTCGGTCATGCCCTGCAGGGCATAGAACGGGCAGGTGGCGACAAGCGCATCGGCGCCCAGCTCCTGAGCGACCTTACCGTGCTCGATCATGCGCTCGGTCTCGGTATCGATGATGCCGACCAGGACGGGCACGCGGTGGTCGACGATACGAACGGCCTCGGCGATGATCTGGCGACGACGCTCATCGGTGGAGAAAACGACCTCGCCCGAAGAGCCCAGGAAGAACAGGCCATCGACGCCGGCATCGATCATGCGGTTGATGCTGCGCTCAAAGGAGGCAACGTCGAGCTGGTGGTCTTCGGTATCGGGAACAACGACGGGAGGGATAACGCCGGTGAATTTCTGAGTTGCCACAAGAATCTCCTTAGTTGTCTGGCGGGCGGCCCTATGCCACCCACTCTTGCTGGCAGTGTCCAGGCCGTCTAGGCCAAAGAACACGAGTAGAACGTTTGGTTAAAGAAGTCGACGACTTCGTTTTCGAACGCATTGATGCGCTCATGAGCGTATTTGGCATAGATGATATGCCTCCGGTCACACTCAAGACCGTTGAATACGGCAAACTGGCCCTTGGGATCGCTCACGGCATCCATGAGCGATGTGCCCATGAGCACCGATCCGCGCACCCGAGACGACAACGCCTCGAGGCCACCGGGAATTGGATTGGCAACCGCCGTACAGGCAGGGCCGCACTTATCCAAGGCGGAGACCGCCAAAGCGACACCGCCGCCAAGGCCCTCGCCCCATGCGAAGATGCGGTCGGGGTCCATGCCATCAAGATTGCGCGCCACCTTCGCCATCGCGCAACCCCAACGGACGCGCTCGACAAAAGCGGGCGAAGCTATCCCCCGCTGCAGGTCGTCCGCACCAGCAACATCGTCATCCAGCGCGAGGACGGCATACCCCATGGCGGCAAATCTCGTCACGTGATGCCAGCCGCGCACAGGCCGATCGATGTCGTGGAACATCAGGCACAGCGGCACGCGCTCAGATACTCGGGCACGACCAACAGGCTCAATCAAGCGAGCGTGGACCGCATCGTCACCGAGCTCAAAGGAAACCTCCGAGTAACGGGCGCAGGGGTTAACAAAGTCAATCGCCGTAATGGCCAGGCCTTGAATCTCAAGATTCGAAGCGCATGCCTCTAAATCAGAAACATCTGCTTGGACATCACCGTGCCAGTCCCGATATTCTGCGAGCCTTGACGAAACCGTTCCAGGAATTCCCACGAGCCCGGGGACTATCAGCTCGTCAACATTGCTCTCGCACTTAGACATGAGCCTCCCCTCCCTCACAGAAAAACGGAATGATCAGATCGTCAAAATCTTGAATCTCCTCGTGGCCAAAGCCTTCAAAGAACTCATGACGCTTATCGCAGGACAGGTTGTTGTAGACCGCAAACTGCGTCGCCGGCGGACAGACGATATCGGCCGTGCCCGTGCCAAACAGCACGGGGCATTTGACCATGGGGGCAAAGTTCTTGGAATCGAAGTACGCCAGTTTGGCATAGGCTTCGTCAATACGAGTCGAGTCCTCGTCAAACCAGCGCGACCAATAGCGCAGGCCCTCGTAGGCAATATCGTCGGCGTCCAGATCCCAAACCAGGCGGAAATCCGATAAGAAGGGATAGAGGATGGCCGCGCGGTCAACCAAATCGCTATTGAGCGCACAGGTTGCAATACCCAAACCGCCGCCCTGCGATGCGCCGTTCACAAATACGCGGGTAAGATCGATGCCCTCGAGCTCGCGAACGATACGGCACAGAATGCGGATATCCTGATGTAGGCGGACATAGTAGAGGTTGGCCGGGTCGCCGTCGATACCGGCGACGATATGGCCCGCGACCGTCGTGCCCTCAAATCCACCAATATCCTCGGAGGGACCACCCTGGCCAGGACAATCGAGAGCGATGAGTGCCATGCCCATGCCCGCAAACGACGTCTGCTCAAACCAGCTGCGGCTTGCACCCGGATACCCATGGAACTGAAGTACCAGCGGCATGGGCTCCTCCGAGACCGGCTTGAGGTACTTGGCATGCAGGCGTGCACCACACATGCCGGTATACCAGAGATCGAAAAACCGACAGGTCGCGGAATCCGCAACCGAAGCCGCCTCAATCACGTAGTCGAGCTCGACGGCGTCGGCCTCGGCCATGCGGTCCTTCCAAAAGAGATCGAAATCCGATGGACGGGGCATAGCGCCTCGATATTCACCAAATTGCTGTTGTAGCTCCTGAGCACTTGGCATGGCTCGTGAACCCAACCTTTCGAAATCGCAACGGAGGTGCGCCCGGCAAGGAAACCGGGCGCACGGGAGGGAAAGCGAGGCTACTCGCCGAGCTTGGGGTGCAGCAGCGACGGCGCAGCGCCGAGCAGCATCTTGGTGTAGGGGTCCTGAGGGTGCTGGAAGACCTGCTTGGCCTCGCCCTGCTCGACGATCTTGCCGCCATTCATAACGATGATGTCGTCAGAGATATAGCGGACCGTCTGGATGTCATGGCTGATGAACACCATGGCCAGGCCGAGCTCCTTCTTAAGGTCGGTCAGCAGGTTCAGAATCTGCGCACGGACCGAAACGTCCAGAGCCGAGGTGGGCTCGTCGGCGATGATGGCATCGGGGTTCAGCGACAGGGCACGGGCAATTGCGACGCGCTGGCGCTGGCCGCCCGAAAGCTGGCCGGGAAGAACCTCGGCGGCGGAGCTGGGCAGACCGGTGAGCTCCAAGAGCTCCTTGACGCGCTTCTCCTGCTCGGCCTCGGTACCCAGGTTGTGGACACGCATGGGGTCGAGCAGCTGCTCGCGAACGACCATGCGGGGGTTGAGCGCCGTGGCCGGGTTCTGGAACACGACCGAGATGACGCGGCCCATGTGGCGACGGTCCTCGGCGGTACGTTTGGTAACGTCCTTGCCCTTAAAGTAGACCTTGCCGCTCGTGGGGGCCTGCAGGCCGCACATGACGTTGGCGGTGGTGGACTTACCACAACCGGACTCGCCGACGATGCCGATCGTCTGACCGGGCATGAGCTTAATCGTTACACCCTGGACGGCGTGAACCAGGTTGGGGTGCAGAATCGAGCCGGTACGGGTCCTAAAGGTGACGTGGACGTCATCAAGGAAGATGATCGGCTCGACGCCGTTGACTGCGGTCTCGCTCATCTACATCACCTCCGCGTGAGGGGTCAAACCATTTGCCTTGAGCACCTCGTCGGGGAGCTCGGAATAGAAGTGCTCGGTGCCGGGCACGCGCTTGAAGACCGGACGGGTGTCCAGGCCAATACGCGGATGGCTCGAGCGGGGCGCGAAGCGATCGCCCTTGGGGAAATCGCGCGGGCTCGGAACGGCGCCGGGCACCTGGTGAAGGCGGCCCGAACCGCTCTCGATGGACAGAACGGAACCCAGAAGACCGCGGGTGTACTCGTGAATCGGGTTCGTGAGCAGCTCCTTGGTGGGCGCCTGCTCGATAACCTGGCCAGCGTACATAACCGTGATGTTATGGGCGACCTCGGCGACCAGCGCCAGGTCATGCGAGACGAAGATCATGGCAAAGCCGAGCTTGGCCTGAAGGTCGTTGAGCAGCTTGATGACCTGCTTCTGGACGGTAACGTCCAGAGCGGTCGTGGGCTCGTCGCAGATGACCAGCTTGGGGTCGCGGGTAAGGGCCATAGCGATCAGAACACGCTGACGCTGGCCACCGGAAAGCTCATGCGGGTAGCTCTCGAGCGTACGCTTGGGGTCGAGGCCCACGAGCTCCAAGAGTTCCTCGGCGCTGCGGGTGCCGCCGCGCTTGGTGAGCTGCTTCATCTGGGCAGAGATGAGCATGGAGGGGTTGAGCGAGGACAGGGCGTCCTGATAGACCATAGCGATATCGGTACCGCGCAGGCCGAACCACTCCTTCTTGCTCATTTTGAGCAGGTCGCGGCCCTCCCAGAGGACCTCGCCGGAAAGGTGCTCGTCATCGTCGGTCAGGCCCATGATGGCCAGCGTGGTGATGGACTTACCGCAACCGGACTCGCCCACCAGGCCCATAGTCTGGCCAGGACGGACGTCAAAGTTGACATGGTCGACGACGTTGATATCGCCGTGGTGCTCAAACTGGATGCAGAAATCGCGGACCGAAAGGATCGGTTCGACAGACTCGTCGGGCACATGGCGATCGTCACGCTTGAGCTCGACATCGCGCAGGGCGCCAAGGCGAGCGGAGAGGGACTGGGCTTGCTCCTTATAGGCGCGAACGGGGTCGGAGACCAGCAGGTCGGCCTCGCGGCGCTTGGAGGAATCGGTCGGATCCAGGGCGGCGGAGGGAGCAGCGGCCATGGCGTCGGTAATGCCCTCGGAGAGGATGTTGAGCGCCAAGCAGGTGATCATGATGGCCAGGCCCGGGAACAGCGCCTGCCACCAACGGCCGGCGAGCACGCCGCCGCGGGCGTCGGCGAGGATGTTGCCCCAGGTAGCGGTGGGCTCCTGGATACCAGCGCCGATGAAAGTCAGCGAGGCCTCGAAGATGATGGCGTCGGCGACCAGGGTAACGGTGAAGACCATGATCGGGGCGATGCAGTTACGCAGAACATGCTTGATCAAAATCCACGGAGCCTTGGCACCGGAAACGATGACCGCGCGGACATAATCCTCTCCGTACTCGGACACGATGTTGGCGCGCACGATACGGGCAATCTGCGGAGTGTACATAAAGCCGATGGCGAAGATGATCGACGGCACGGAGTTGCCCAGGATGGAGACGAAAACGGCCGCGAGGGCGATGCCCGGGATAGACATGATGATGTCCAGGATACGCATGATCGTCTCGGAAACGGCCTTGCGCGAAACCGCCGCAAGGGCGCCCACGACCGAGCCGCAGACCAGAGCCATGGCAGTGGCGCCAAAGCCGATAATCAGCGAGTAACGACCACCGTAGAGCATGCGCGACAGAATGTCGCGACCCTTATCGTCGGTACCGAAGATAAATCCGTTGCCGGGAGCCTGGCGAGCCGTAAAGATCTCGACCGGGCTATAGGGGGCAAGAAGGGGTGCCAGAATCGCAGTCAGGGCGACCAGCGCCAACACGACGGCGGCAATCTTAGAAGACAGCGTCATCTTCTTCCAGCCACCGAGCTTGAGCCCCTTGGAGGCAGCCTTCTCGAGCTGCTCGGTTTGCTTCTCTCGAATCTTTACCATAATCTACACCGTCCTGATGCGCGGGTTGATGAGCAGGTAGAGCATGTCAACCACGATGTTGATGATGATGAAGGCAAGAGCAACGACGATGACGACGCCCTGAACCAGGTTCGCCTCGTTGCCCTGAACGCCCTGCAGAATCGCAGTACCCATGCCGGGGAGGTTGAAGATGACCTCGATGACGACGGCACCGCCCATAAGGTAACCGATCTTAAGACCGAGGGTGGTGACCGGGGTGATCAGCGCGTTGCGCAAAACGTTGATGCCGACGACAACCTTCTCGGGAACGCCGGCGCCGCGAGCCATACGGACATAGTCCTTGTCGAGCTCCTCGACCATGGCCGTACGCACGATACGAGTCATCTGACCCGTCAGCGGGAAGGCAAGAGCAATGGCGGGCATGATCATACGTCCCAGATAGCCAGCCGGGTTGGTGGTGAAGTGAGGCAGAGCACCGGACGCCGGAAGCACCTTAAGGTAGGAAGAGAACAGCAGAATCAACAGAACGGCAAGCCAGAACGACGGGGTTGCCAAGCCGGCGATGGAGAAGACGCGGATCACTTGGTCCGGCCATTTATCGCGATACAGTGCCGCGATGACGCCGAGTAAAAACGAAACGACCGCGCCGATGGCAAGACCGATGAAGGTCAGCTGCATCGTGACGGGCAGGGCAGTGGAGATGCGCTTGGCAACGGAGTTGCGAGCAGCACCATAGGTGCCCATGTCGCCATGGATCAGATCGCCCATGTAGCGCACGTAGCGCACGGGCCAGGGGTCGTCCAGACCATACTTCTCATGGTACTCGGCAACCGCCTCGGGCGAGGCACCGTCACCCAACGCCGTATAGGCGGGGTCGGTCTTGGAGAACGACATAAGGAAGAACACCAGGACGGTGACGCCCAATGCCATGATCGGCAGCGCCACGAGACGCCTTCCAATCAAACGTAGCAAGTTGTTCACGTTCTCTCCCCTTTCTTTTGTCGGTAGGACCAACTGGTATATGAGTACGGATACTCATTACAAGACCCGAGCGACATCGTTGCCGCCCGGGTCTTTGTTTCAACTATGAGGATACGGTCCCAACGACCGACATCCTGCATACAGACTCAAGCGAGCCTTACGCCTTGACGGTCGCGACGCCCCTGAAGGACATGCTCGTCGTGCCGATGCCCTTGAAGCCATCGAGGGCCTCGCCGTTGGGCGCGGTGGACGGATCGTCCCAGGAAGCGGAGACGGTCTTGACGTGGACAACGGGGTACAGAACGGCGTTGTCGGCGATGATGTCGAAGCACTCGTTCCACTTCTTCTGCTGCTCGTCGCCCTCGGCGGCAAGAGCCTCGTCCATGAGACCGTGGAGCTTCTGCCACTCAGCGGACTCCTTCCACGGGCAACGGGTCTGCATCCAGACGTTGTCGCCGTACCACCAGTTAAGCAGCAGATCGGGGTCGGCGCCGAAGCAGGAAGGATCGCCAGGGGCAAGGAGGATATCGTAGGCCTCGCCGCCGTCGATGGCAGCGTAGGTGGCCGGCGAGGTATCGGTCTGGATGGTCACATCGAAGCCGAGAGCGTCGAGGTCGTTCTTGACCTGGGCGGCCATGCCCTTAATCTGCTCGTTGTCGGTGGTGCGCAGGGTGATAGCACCCGGGGTGATGCCAGACTCCTCGATGAGCTTCTTAGCCTTCTTGGCGTCGGTCTTATACACCGTGGAAGCCTCATGATAGTTGGTGAAGCTCTTGGGCAGGTAGCAGCTGGCAGCGGTGGCAAGGCCGGCGAAGGTGTTGCTGACCATCTTCTCGGTGTCGAGTGCATACATGACGGCCTGACGGACCTTGACGTTGTTCCAAGGCTCCTTGGCAACGTTGAACATAATGAAGCGGGTGCCGAAGCCCTGGACGTTGTCGATCTTGCAGCCAGCGCTCTCGAGCTGGTCGACGGCGTCAGCGGTGACGAGCTCCATAACGAGCGTGGAGCCCTCCTGCTGAGCGGTAACGCGAGCGGTGGGGTCGGTCAGGATGCTGTACTGGATCTTCTTATCCTCGGCAGCATACTCACCGTTGTACTCGGGGTTGGGAACCAGGGTGATCTCGGTATCGGAGATAGAGTCGTACATCCAGGGGCCGGAGCCGATCGGCTGCTTGGCGCGATCCTCCTCGGTCTGGGTGGCCGGGGTAACGCGGACGATGGCCAGACGATCCTTGAGCAGGGAGAAGTTGGGAACCTTGGTCTTGACCGTCACGGTGCTGGCGTCCTTGGCCTCGATGGACTCGAAGGGCTGGAAGAACGGAGCATACGTAGCAGAAGCGGCGCAAGCGGTGTAGGAAGCGACGACATCGTCAGCGGTGACCTCGGTGCCATCGGAGAACTTGGCGCCCTTGCGGATGGTGACCTCGAAAGTGGTGTCGTCCACAGACTTGGGATCGTCGGTGGCGAGCTCGTTAAAGGTGCTGTAGTCGTGGTAATCGATGCCGTAGAGGCCCTCGACGACGTGCCAGTTAGCACCCAGACCCACAGCGGAGCCGGTGCTGGCGGGATCGAAGCTGGACGGAGCGTAAGCGGAACCAGCGGTGATCACGCCGCCGCCACGGTTGGCGGAATCGGTGGAACCGGAAGCGGAACCCTCGTCGCTAGAGCTGCCACCGCAGCCGGTGAGACCAAGCCCTGCGACAGCAGCGACGCTGCCGGTGAGGCCGAGGAACGAACGCCTGGACATACCCTTGTTGATGATGGCCATGTCTTCTCCTATCAATAGAGAATCTTACCCGGGAGCACCTAGACGTGCCCCCGCGCAACTTGCGGACGATATATACCTTACCTACCGACGAACCCAACTGAGGTGCCGCGCTCGGTGACCGATACATACATACGCTTGAACGGTATTTACTACCGTTCACCGAATTCATTGACAAATGATTCGACAGACAGTATGTATCGACGAGGTGAGATATCAGTCTTCGTCAACCCGCAGGATAGCAGTGTTGTTCACCATGGCTAGTCAAACGTTTTAGCGTTAATAAAACCCGAAACCGGCAGGTAATCACCGCGAAACAAATGATTGAAAATCGGCCAATCATGTATATCAGTTGTTTAGAAGCGCATTTAGCTTTCGGAACGGTTGGCCGATGCCTGGGCGCGCTCGGCATTCCATGCAACAAGTGCCTCGTGGACCGCTTTGGCGACATCGGCCGGAACGCCTCGAACTTCTGCAATCTCCTGCTCGCTTGCCGCGCGCAAACGCTTCATCGAGCCAAAATGGCGCATAATGGCACGTTTTCTGGTTGGTCCCACGCCTGGAACGTCGTCAAGCACCGAAACCGTCATAGCCTTATCGCGCAACTCGCGGTGGAACGTAATCGCAAATCGGTGGGATTCATCGCGGACCTGCTTGATCAGATAAAGCGAAGCGGAGCCGGTCGGCAGCACGACGGGAGTCTCGTCCCACGGCACGAAAACCTCCTCATCGGCCTTTGCCAAGCCACAAACTGGTATATCGAGGCCGAGCGCCTCGAGTTGCTTAATTGCAGCGGTCAATTGCGGCTTGCCGCCATCGACAACGAGCAAATCGGGGCGCGAGCCAAAGCGCTCGTCCGCCATGCGCTCGGGAGCATAGCGACGTCCCAGAACCTCGGACATCGATACGAAGTCGTTCGCCTCGTCCAATTCGGCCTGAATTTTAAAGCGACGATACTGGCCCTTGTCGGCACGGCCGTTGGTAAATACCACCATCGAAGCGACGGTAAAGGTGCCGTGCAACGTCGAGATATCGAAGCACTCGATGCGCAACGGCGGCGCAGGCAGCGCCAGCGCACTTTCGAGCTCCAGGAGCGCCTGATTGGTGCGATCGTCAGCATACCCCGTACGCATCATGTAGCGCATGAGGGCATGGCGCGCATTTTTGGAAGCCATATCGAGCAGGCGGTGCTTTTCGCCGCGCTGTGGCCTATGGAGATGGCAAGAGCGCTCGCGCTTGCCCGCAAGCCACTCCCCCAACGCTTCGGCATCCTCAAGCTCGACAGAAAGATTGATCTCGGCTGGAATATCAGCCGTCTCGTCGTAATAGCGCTTAAGAAAGCCCGATTGAAGCTCTTCCTCGTCGACGTCCAGGCCTTTATCGAGGATGAACTCACAAGTTCGAACCGTTCGGCCCTCGCGAACGACAAAGACACAGGCGGCAGAGATAGTCTCTTCGCGATAGAAGCCGATGACGTCGATATCGACGCTTGATGGAAAAACGACCTGTTGGCGATCGTCCAGGCCCCTAATGACTTCCAGGCGACGCTTGACGCGCGCTGCACGCTCAAAATCGAGCGTCTCGGCTGCCTCCGTCATCTCGGACGTAAGCTCGTCGACGACATCCTTGCGATGGCCTGACAAGAAACGCTCGACACGCTTGACGTTCTTGGCATAGTCGGCAGGGGAAATCGCGCCGACGCATGCGCCCGGCCCGCGCCCGACATGGTAGTCAAAGCAGGGGCGTCCGTTTTGCGCGCAAATCATATTGACGATGTCTTCTTCGCCCTTATGAGATTCGACGATGCGGCGGCAGCGGCGCCATTCCGCACAGGATGCCGAGCAAATAGGAATAACCTTGCGTAGCGTATCGATGGTCTCACGCGCCGCACGGCTATCGGTATAGGGGCCAAAATAGCGCGTTCCCGGTTTATGACGCTCTCGCGTGTATTTAATAGCCGGAAACAGGTCGCCCTTGGTAATGGCGATAAAGGGATAGCTTTTATCGTCTTTGAGATCGACGTTAAAGTACGGATGGTACTGGCCAATCAGATTGCGCTCGAGCACCAATGCCTCGTGCTCGGTCTCCACCACGATATAGTCGAAGCTCGCCACCAGCTGCATCATGAGCGGGATCTTTTGACGCTCGTCCTGCAGCGTCACGTATTGACGCATACGGGCACGCAAGTTTTTTGCCTTGCCCACATAGATGACATCGCCCTTGGCATCTTTCCAAAGGTAGCAGCCGGGTTGCGTGGGAACGCGCGAAACCTGTTCGGCAAGTGTTGGAATGTTGTCGTGACCTGCCACGCGCACCTACTTGCGACGAAGCAGCGCCGAGACCTCGGGCATCTTAAAGACGAAGGCAAGGCCAAAAGTTACAGCGAGCGAGACGACGCCTGCAACACAAACGTAGCCCAGGGTAATTAGGATCGAGCTGCCAAGCACTCCGACAAAGTGCTCGAGCGCCCACATGACGCCGGCGCCCGCGGCAGAGCCCAAGCCACCGAACAGTAGGCCGAAGAAACCGCCGTGCAGGATAGACTTGACCTGAAGGCCATGCAGACGACGGCGCAGCCACCACAGTGAGCATCCGACCAAAACCACGTAGTCAACGACGTACGAAAGCGCAATAGCCGGCATACCGTAGCCCAGCACCACGCCAAACAGCAGCACCGAACCGGCCTGACCGATAGCGGAGTACAGGCAATAGCGGCTATAAGGTTTCATATCGAGCAGGGCCGAGAAGCTCTTCTGCATCAGCACGACCACGCCGTAGAGCGGAAGGGAAAGTGCCAGATAGATAAGGAACTCCGACACCAGCGCCACACCGGATTCATCGAACTTGCCGGCGCAGTAGATCATGTTGAGCGGACGGGCGAAGACGATCAGGTACAGCGCAAACGGAATCAGGAAAAAGAGCATCTGGGCGACACCGCGCGAAATGCCCGTGCGGACGCTGTCGTAATCCTTCTCCTGTGCATCGTGAGACAGTTCGGTATAGAGCGCCGTCGAAAGCGAGGCGGCGATCAGCGCATAGGGCAATGTGTACCACAGGCGCGCATATGCGATGACGGAAGGGCCGGTCTCGGGCTGCACCACGAGCGCGGCGGCATTGGTAATGGAGGTCGAGACAAACATGCACACCGTGGCGAGCAGCGTCGGGATACCAAGCGCAATCGTCTGTCGCAGCGCAGGGTCCTTAAAGTCGATATGGATATGAGGATGTACGCCATGCTTGCCAAGCGCGGGAATCTGGCAGGCCATCTGGACAAAGACGCCGAGGGTCGTACCAGCTGCGATCAAGATAATACCGGCCTGCTCGCCAAATTGTGCAGACACGGGAGCAAAGCCCATAAAGCTGGCGATGACGATAACATTGTTGAGAACCGGGGCAAACGTCGACCAGAAGTAGTCGCGGTGTGCGTTGAGAACGCCCGAAAACACCGAGCCCAAGCCATAAAACAGAATTTGGATAGCAAAGAAGCGGAACATGAACGCAGCGGTATCCATGCTGCCGCCATCGCCCGAAAGGAACGACTGCGTCCAAATAAAGCCGGGAGCAAACACAGTGCCCAGCAGCGAGATGCCGCCCAGCAGCAGAAGCAGAATACCGAGCAGGTTGCCGACATACTCGTTCGATGCCTCGCGGCCCTGCTCGCGCCTCACACCCATATACACCGGCAAAAACGCGGTAACGAGCATGCCGCCCATCACGAGCTCGTAGAGCATGTTGGGCAGGTTGTTGGCAACCTGATAGGAGGACGAGAGCAGCGACATGCCGATGGCGGCCGCCATGGCCCACGTGCGGATAAACCCGGTGACGCGCGACACGATGGTCAGCACGGTCATGAGGCCAGCAGAACGACCAACCGTGGAGTAGTCCGACGAACCCATATCGTCTACGTCGTCCTGAGAGTCCTCATGAACCTCATCTTGTGGCAGTAAATCGTCCACGACGGCAAAGGAGCCGGTCATCGCAAAGGGGTCGTCAACCAAAACGGCGTCATCAGCAGGTGCGGCGTCATCGCTGTTCGGCATGTTGTTACCGGATACGGCATCATCATCGAATATGGCATGGTCGCCAAACACCGTGTCAACTTCTTTGGCGGCGACGGTTCGGGCAGAAAACGACAGAGGGTCCCAGTCGTCATCACCGTCGATGGCCACGCCCTCGACGGGATCGGTCGAACCAAGCGGCGACCATTCGTCATCCGAAAGAAGCGGTTCGCCATCATCATGAGCCGCGGGTTTGGCGGAACGAACGGCAGGGGCGCTCTGCGGCGTGCTCTTTCCCTGGGCCGCCATCAAAAACACCGCCGTCTCATCGGGACGCGGCGCACGAGGAGCCTCGGAGGCGTTCGGCATCACGCTGGCGCTAGATTGAGCGGCGGCCAAAAAGACAGCCGTCTCATCGGGACGAGCCGAAGAAAGAACCGTACGGGGAAGCGCCGTGCCGGCACCGGCGGCACGCAAGTACACGGCCGTCTCGCCCGGGTCAGAGGCAGCAGACCAGGCGTTTCGAATCTCGTTATCGATCGAAGCGGCCTCGGGCGCGGGCGCCTGAGGAGCCGACCCTTTTGCAAAGTGAGCGCCGGACTTTGGTTCTTCCTGCGGCATCGCTCAGTCCTCTCTCGTGATCGGGGCAACCGTCGCCCCGCAAAATGCAACTAAGTCATCGGGGGCAAGCTCAAGCTGATAGCCGCGCTTGCCACCCGAGATAAAAATGGTATCCCAAAGGACGCATGTCTCATCGATCAGCGTCCGGAAGCGTTTTTTCATACCGACCGGGCTGCAACCGCCGCGGACATACCCCGTCGCGGCAAGCAAATCTTTGACATGCATCATGGTCAGCGACTTTTCGCCTGCGGCGCGCGCGGCGGCCTTGAGGTCGAGCTCGTCGGCAACAGGAATGCAGCACACGACATGGTCGTTGGACGGCGTCGTGCAGACCAGGGTCTTAAATCCCTGACCGGGCTCCTCGCCAAGCTGCTCGGAAATCGCGACGCCCAGACCTGACGATTCATCGCCATCGTCTTCGTACGTATGGAGAATATAGGAGATGCCGGCGCTTTCCAGCTCGCGCATCGCATTGGTTTTTGGCGTCTTAACAGCCTTTGCCATGGCACATCCTTTCCCTCGCAGAGCAACGCAAGGATTAAGTATAGGGCCAATTCCGCTGCATATGCCATCTCGACACACAGAAGCGCCACCGAATCAGAAGGAATCGGTGGCGCGTCGGTACTACAACGTCTCTTTACTGCGCGTCGAGCTGCGCCTGACGCTCACGGTCGCGCTTGAGCAGCGGCGCCAAGAACTTGCCCGTGTAGCTCTGCGAACATGCCGCGACTTGTTCCGGCGTGCCTGAGACCACGACGGTTCCGCCGCCATTGCCGCCCTCGGGGCCCATATCGATCAGGCGATCGGCAACCTTGATGACATCAAGGTTGTGCTCGATCACCAGAACCGTGTTGCCCGCATCGACCAGGCGCTGCAACACGTCGAGCAGCTGGCGAACATCCTCAAAATGAAGGCCGGTTGTGGGCTCGTCCAAAATGTAGAACGTCTTGCCTGTCTGACGACGATGGAGCTCCTTGGCGAGCTTCACGCGCTGCGCCTCGCCGCCCGAAAGCGTCGTAGCGGGCTGGCCCAAGCTCACGTAGCCCAGACCCACGTCATATAGGGTCTGCAGCTTGCGCTTAATCTGCGGGATATTCCCAAAGAAAGCCAGTGCTTCGGTGACACTCATGTCGAGCACGTCCGAGATTGTCTTGCCGCGGTAGGTAACCTCGAGTGTCTCGCGGTTATAACGCTTACCGCCACATACCTCACAGGGGACATAGATATCGGGAAGGAAGTGCATCTCGATCTTGATCTGACCATCGCCCTTGCACGCCTCGCAGCGACCGCCGCTTACGTTAAAGGAGAAACGTCCCGGCGAGTAGCCGCGCGCCTTCGACTCCGGCGTGCTTGCAAATAGCGCACGCAGATCATCCCACAGGCCAATATAGGTCGCAGGGTTCGAACGCGGCGTGCGACCGATCGGTGACTGGTCGATATCGATTACCTTATCGATGCACTCGATGCCCTCAATCTTCTTGTACGGCCCCACGGGACGCGTCGAACGATGAATGGCATTCGTAAGCGCAGGCGCAATCGTATCGGTGACCAGGGAGCTCTTGCCCGATCCCGAAACACCGGTAACGACCGTGAGCGTACCGAACTCAATCTTGGCGGTAACGTTTTTGAGGTTGTTAGCGCGGGCACCCGTGATCTTAAGACAGCCACGGCCGGGCTTGCGGCGCTCATCGGGCACGCGGATCATCCGCTTGCCGGTCAAATAAGCACCCGTCATGGAATCGGGGCACGCCATGATATCGGCAGGCGTTCCCGCGGCGACCACGCGTCCGCCGTTAACGCCCGCACCGGGACCCATATCGATCACATAGTCGGCAGCGCGAATTGTATCTTCGTCGTGCTCGACGACGATAACGGTATTACCGATATCGCGCAAGCGCTCGAGCGTCTTGATCAGGCGCTCGTTATCGCGTTGGTGAAGGCCGATCGACGGCTCGTCCAGAATGTACAGAACGCCCATGAGGCCGGCGCCGATCTGCGTTGCCAGGCGAATGCGCTGGGCCTCACCGCCGGAAAGCGTCGCCGAGGCACGATCGAGCGTCAGATAGTCGAGTCCGACGTCGACCAGAAAACGCAGGCGCTCCAGGATCTCCTTGACGATGCGCCCGCCGATAAACCGCTGACGCTCGGTAAGCTCCAGGCCCTCAAAAAACTCGAGCGACTCGCGACACGACAGGCAGCAGACATCGTAAATGGACTTGCCGCCTACGGTGACGGCAAGCATCTCGGGACGCAGGCGAGCACCGTGACAGCTCGAGCATGGCTCTTCGCGAATATATTTCTCCAGGCGAGCCCTGGTGTTCTCGTTCGTCGTCTCGTTGTAGCGCTCATACAGGATGTTGCGCACGCCCGAGAACTTAGTGTCCCACTGGCTGCGACGCCCATCGAGCTTTTGATAGTCGACCGAAATCTTCGTGTCGCCCATGCCATCCAAAAACGCACGACGCACCCGCGGGGGCAGGTCTTCCCATGGCGTATCGGCACTCACCTTAAAGTGTTTGCAGACCGCGGCAAAAATCTGCGGATAATAGTTGGAATTTCCGAACAGGCTGCCAAAGACTCCGTCGGCAATCGACTTTGAGGGGTCTTCAATGAGCGCCTCGGCATCGACTGTCTTTTTAAAGCCCAGGCCATCGCACTCGGGACATGCGCCATAGGGCGCGTTGAACGAGAAATCGCGCGGCTGCAGGTCGTCGATGGAATGCCCGTGCTCCGGGCACGCCAGTGCCAGCGAATACTCCAGCAGCTCGCCCTCGGTTCCCTCGGGAGCGTCGCGGTCGGGCAGCATGTACACGTTCACGTTACCGTGCGCCAGTGCCGTCGCCTGCTCAACGGACTCGGCAATGCGACCCAGGGAGTTCTCTCGAATCACGATACGGTCGACCACGACCTCAATGTCGTGTTTGAACTTCTTGTCCAGGTCAATTGGGTCGTCAAGCGAGCGCACCTCGCCGTCGACGCGCACACGGCTAAAGCCCTCCGCACGCAGGTCCTCAAACAGCTTGGCATATTCGCCCTTGCGTCCACGAACCACCGGTGCCAGCACAAACGCGCGACGGCCCTCCCCCGCCGCCAGCACCTTATCGGCGACCTGATCGGTCGTCTGACGCTCAATGACACGACCGCACTCAGGACAGTGCGGCGTTCCCACGCGAGCAAACAGCAGGCGCAGATAGTCGTAAATCTCGGTTACGGTGCCCACCGTGGAGCGTGGGTTTTTGGACGTCGTCTTCTGATCGATCGACACAGCCGGCGACAGGCCGTCAATCGAGTCCAGATCGGGCTTGTCCATCTGGCCCAAAAACTGACGCGCATAGCTCGAAAGGCTCTCGACGTAACGGCGCTGGCCCTCGGCATAGATGGTATCGAACGCCAGCGAGCTCTTGCCCGATCCGGAAAGACCGGTTATGACCACGAGCTGGTCACGCGGAATGGAAACATCGATATCGCGCAGGTTATGCTCGCGCGCGCCGCGAATAACGATAGAAGAATCAGACATGGAAGCTCCTTGCCTCCTACAACTTCAAATCACACTGACGATGAGTTTAGCGCACTCGACGCGCACAGATGTTCGTAATACAAGATTCGCAGACCTTTTGCGTTGCCTGACGCCGCAGGCTGCACGCTCGGACCGTACTTTCGAATACCGTCGATCACCTACCACGCATCATGAATGACTCCCGCTCGCAAACGAGGGTACAATGACGCTCGTGTCACACCGCGGGGCTTCGGCCCCAACATATACAAAGGAGTCATACATGGGTTGCGAGCACGCACAGGCTGCCGGCGGACAAACCGCGCCGCAGGAATTTGAAGAAAACACGCTGTCCGAGGTCAAGCGCGTTATCGCCGTGCTTTCCGGTAAGGGCGGCGTCGGCAAGTCATTCGTCACCGGCGCCATCGCCACGGAGCTTTCCCGCCACGGTCACAAGGTCGGCGTCCTCGATGCCGATATTACCGGCCCCTCTATCCCTAAGATGTTCGGCATGAGCGGACGTCACGTCCATGCCCTCGGCAACCTTATGCTGCCCGAAATCTCCGAGCACGGCGTCAAGGTTATGAGCTCTAACCTGCTGCTCCAAAACGAAACCGACCCCGTCCTCTGGCGCGGTCCGGTTATCGCGGGTGCCATCAGGCAGTTCTGGAGCGAAACCTCATGGGGTCCCATCGACTATCTGCTGGTCGACATGCCTCCGGGAACGGGCGACGTCGCCCTCACGGTCTTCCAGTCGCTGCCCGTCGATGGCATCGTCATCGTCACGAGCCCGCAGGATCTGGTCTCGATGATCGTCGCCAAGGCGGTCAACATGGCCGAGAAGATGAACGTCCCCATTCTGGGAATCGTCGAAAACATGAGCTATATCGAGTGCCCCGATTGCGGCAAGAAGATCGAAGTCTTTGGCAAGAGCAAGCTCCCCGAGGTCGCCGAGCGTTACAACCTCGAGATCCTAGGGCAGCTTCCCATCAATCCGGCACTCGCCGAGGCCTGCGATAAGGGCGAGGTTGAGACCGCACTGCCCGATGGTATGCTGCCCCAGGCCGTCTCTGCCGTCGAGGCCATTGCCCCGCACGAGACCGCCGAGGCCTAAGTGAACACAAACGCCTCCTATGACGTCTTGGTAATCGGCGGCGGGGCCTCGGGTCTCGCCGCCGCCATTACGGCCGCACGCGCAGGCAAAAGCGTCTGCATCGTTGAGCGCGATGTTGCCTGCGGCCTTAAACTCCTTGCGACCGGCAACGGCCGCTGCAACCTTTCCAACGAATCAATTGATTTCCAGCGGTACAACCACCCCGCATTCGTCGAATCCGTCATGGGTCCCCAGCCTGAGCAAGAGCTCGGCAGTTTCTTCTCCTCGCTGGGCATCATGACGACCTCCGAGGAGGGCCGGCTGTATCCACGCTCCCTTCGTGCCGAATCGGTGCGCGATACGCTTCTCAACGCTTGCAATCGTCTGGGTATCACTTTGATCTGTGGAGCAAACGTTGTCTCGGCATTTAAAGCCCCCGAGGGCTGGGCGCTCCAAATAGACCGTCCCGCGCGAGCACTCAAGGCAAAAAAGCACGACGACCGAAAAACGGAGGTCCGCTCGCTTCGGAAGGCACTCGCCGACACCCCTCGCACGAACGAGACGCTGCAGGCAAAGGCCGTAATTATCGCTACGGGCGGCAGCCCTGCCGACATCGCGAAGACGTTCAATCTTCCCCTCACCCCGCAACACCCCGTCCTCTGCCCTGTGTCGGCATCGGTCTTCGGCGACCAGACTGCGCTCAAGACGCTGGATGGCCTGCGCGTTCGCGCCCGTTTGACGCTCACCCGCAATCACGAGGAGCTCTGGCACGAAGACGGCGAAGTGCTCTTCCGAACCTTTGGCATCTCGGGCGTTGCCGCCTTTAACCTCTCCCGTCGCGTCCAGCGCGGCGACACGATTCTGCTCGACGTTTTCCCCGACCTCTCCAAAGACGAGTTACTCGATATGCTCAACCAGCGAGTTGAGTTGCTCGGCGGCTTTTCGCCCCGCGACCCCCACTGGCTCGACGGCATGCTCGCCCCGCAGCTCTCTCACGTTGTCTGCGCCGCATTCGAACAGTGCCACCCCGGGTCGTACGACGTCATCCATCTGGTCTCAATCCTCAAGCACTTTAAGCTGCTCGTCGAGGGAACGACAGAGGAGCGTTCAGCCCAGGTCACGCGCGGCGGCGTGCCCATCGAAAGCGTCTCAGCTCCCGACCTCTGCGTGAGCAACGCGGCAGGCGCCCCACTTTACATCTGTGGCGAGGCGCTTGACATCGATGCCGATTGTGGCGGTTTCAACCTTGCGTGGGCTTGGATCTCGGGCATTCGCGCTGCAAGCAGCCTATAGCCGCGCAGTCTATAATCAAAACGCATTCGGGCCGTCTGGGACACCGGGCGGCCTCTTTCTTGCATCTAAGGAGACCTCGATGATCGAAATCACCCAAGTCACTGCGTCGCTCGATGAGGCCGGCGATGAAAAAGCTTGCCTCATCGTTGGCAAGCGAGTCGTCAAACGCGTCCTACGTTGCAAAGACTCCGAGATCAAGTCCATCGAGCTCCACCGCAAGTCCATCGATGCCCGCAAAAAACGAGACGTTCATTTCATCCTGAGCTTTCGTGTTGAGCTGACGAGCCCAGACATCGAGCAGACAGTGCTCTGCAGCGTGGCCGAGCGCGACCGCTCACGCGTGCGCACGATAGACGACAGTGAGCCTTCATTCCCCTCCCCCGTTTCCGGCGCACCCAAAGAGCGCCCTGTTGTCGTCGGCGCCGGATGCGCTGGCCTTTTCGCCGCACTCACCCTTGCCGAAGCGGGTCTGAAGCCCTTGCTCATCGAGCGCGGCGACCCCGCACTTCGCCGCTCGGAAGCGATTGACCTCTTTCTTAAGGAGCGCACCCTCGACCCCGAATGCAATATTCAATTTGGCCTGGGCGGCGCAGGGACCTTCTCGGACGGCAAGCTCAACACGGGAACCAAGAATCCCGCCCATCGACTGATTCTTGAGACCTTCGTCGAAGCGGGCTCACCTCGCGACATCCTGTGGGATGCCAAGCCGCACATTGGCTCCGACATCCTCCCCACCGTCGTCACCAACATTTCTCGGCGCATCGAGCAACTCGGCGGAACCGTCCGCTATCGAACAAAGCTCGTCAATATTCGAACCGATGGATCTGGCGCCATCACCGGCGTAGATGTCCAACCGCCCCAAGAAACCGCAAGCGAGACAATCGCCACAAAGCGCCTCATTCTCGCCTGCGGCCATTCCGCCCGCGACGTATTCGAGCTTCTCAAGGAACATAACGTTGCCCTCGCGCAAAAGACCTTTGCCATGGGTGTGCGCATCGAGCATCCACAGCGCGACATCGACCGTGCCCAATATGGCCCTTCGGCGGGGCACCCGGCACTCGGAGCAGCCCCCTACAAGCTTGTCGCCCATCTCCCCAACGGCCGCAGCGTGTTCTCGTTTTGCATGTGCCCCGGCGGACAGGTTGTCGCGGCTTCTTCCGAGCAGGGCCATCTGTGCGTCAACGGCGCCAGCCTCAATGCCCGCGACGGGCACAACGCGAATGCCGCCCTACTCGTTAACGTCACACCTGACGACCTTCCCGGCGATGACCCGCTCGCAGGCATTGAACTCCAGCGCGCCTGCGAGCGAGCCGCCTATCGCCTGGGCGGCTCCAACTGGAACGCGCCGGCTCAGCTCGTCGGAGATTTCCTTGCTAGACGCGCCAGCACGGCACCCGGAAAGGTAAAACCAACCTATCCACTTGGCGTGACCTGGACGGCGATCGACGATGCCCTCCCGCAGCATATCGTCGAATCGCTTCGTTTGGGAATTCCCTTGCTCGGTAAGAAACTGCGTGGCTATGACCGCCCCGATGCGGTCCTCACTGGCGTGGAGACGCGTTCGAGCTCCCCGGTCACCGTCACCCGCGATCGAACATGCCACGCCGTGTCGACTCCGGGCCTTTACCCTTGCGGCGAGGGTGCCGGATATGCCGGCGGCATCATGAGTGCCGCCACCGACGGCATCCGTTGCGCTGAGGCGCTGATAGCAGACCTCTAGTGCACGAACTCCCGCGTCCGAACGATGCAGGCCCCGAGCTCCACAGGGAACTCGGGGCCTGTTTGCTACTTCCTGAATCGTGCACCCTGGCGTTTTCTGCCCGAAGCAAAGGTAGAGCCCTTGCGAGCCTGCGAACGCAAACGCTCGATCGTTTCGTCCTCAGATGCGCCCTCAAGCATCGCTCGAATCTGAACGACGGCATCGCGCAGACGTGCCGCCTCCTCAAAGTCCATGGCGGCGGAAGCGTTACGCATGTCTTCCTCCATGGTCTCGACAATCCGCACGAGCTCGTCATGCGGTAGCCCTTCCAGCTGCTCGGCAAGCGTCTGCTCGGGTGCCACCGTCTCCGGCACGGCGCCCTCACCGTTTTCGTCGGGTGTATAGAATGCGCCGTGACCCAGAGAGTCGCCCTTCGAGCGTCCCTTCGAGCCCACAGTCTTTTCGGCCTCGGCAATAAAGCTCGAAATGTCGTTGATAGCCTTGCGGACCGTCTTGGGCACAATGCCATGTTCTTCGTTATATGCCATCTGAATCTCGCGACGGCGCTGCGTCTCCTCGATGGCCTCTTTCATCGAATCGGTCACAACGTCCGCATACATGATGACTTCGCCATCGGCGTTACGGGCCGCGCGTCCAATCGTCTGAATCAGCGAACGGCGGTTGCGCAAGAAGCCTTCCTTATCGGCATCGAGAATTGCCACCAGTGAGACCTCGGGAAGGTCTAGGCCCTCGCGGAGCAGGTTGATGCCAACGAGAACATCGATCTTGCCCTCGCGCAGCGTTCGCAGGATCTCGACACGATCCATTGTCGCCGTATCGGAGTGCATGTAATTGACCTTAATGCCCGCATCAAGCAGATGGTCGGTCAGGTCCTCGGCCATGCGCTTGGTCAACGTGGTCACCAGCACGCGCTCCTTGCGGGCAACGCGCTCGCGAATCTCGTCCTCAAGATCGTCAATCTGGCCGCGAACCGGACGGACATCAATCTTGGGGTCGAGCAGGCCGGTCGGACGAATAATCTGCTCAACATCGTTTTGGCTGACACGCAGTTCATAGTCACCCGGCGTGGCCGAAACATAGATGAACTGGGGAATCCTCGCCTCAAACTCATCGAAACGAAGCGGGCGGTTATCGAGTGCCGAAGGCAGACGAAAACCGTGCTCCACCAGCGTCACCTTACGTGAACGGTCGCCTTCGTGCATGCCGCGAATCTGCGGCACCGTCACATGGCTCTCGTCGATGATGCAAAGCATGTCCTTGGGAAAGTAATCGATCAGGGTAAACGGCGGCTCGCCCGGCTTGCGCCCGTCCAGATGACGTGAGTAGTTCTCGATACCGTTGCAAAAGCCCATGGTCTCGAGCATCTCGAGATCATAGTCGGTGCGCTGCTGCAGACGCTGTGCCTCGAGCAGCTTATCAGTCGCTTTGAGCTCGGCCACACGCTTCTCGCACTCTTCACTGATTGATTTCAGAGCCGCTTTGACCTTAGGCTTTTCAGTCACGTAGTGCGAGGCCGGCCACACGGGAATGGCCTCGTACTCACGCAGCATCTCGCCGGTGACCTCGTCAATCTCGGCAATCAGCTCGACCTCGTCGCCAAAGAACTCAAACCGCAACGGGTGCTCGGCATAGGGCGGATACACGTCGACGACATCGCCGCGCACGCGGAAAGTACCACGTGCCAAATCGTAGTCATTGCGATCGTACTGGATATCGATAAGCGCATGGATAAAGTCATCGCGCTCGAGCGGTACCTTCTTGTCGACGTTCGGAGCTAGGCCCGCATAGTCCTCGGGAGAACCGATGCCATAGATACACGAGACCGATGCGACGACGATCACATCGCGTCGAGATAGCAGCGATGCGGTCGCCTGATGTCGCAGCATCTCGACCTCTTCGTTAATCGAGGAATCCTTCTCAATATACGTATCACTCTGCGGTACATATGCCTCGGGCTGATAATAGTCGTAGTACGAGACGAAGTAGACCACAGCGTTGTTGGGAAAGAATTCTTTGAGCTCGCTCGCAAGCTGGGCGGCGAGGGTTTTGTTGGGGGCCATGACCAGCGTCGGCTTCCCCAGGGCCTCAATAGTCTTAGCCATCGTGAAGGTCTTGCCCGAACCAGTCACGCCCAGCAAAACCTGATAGCGATCTCCGTCCCTCACGCCCTGCACAAGCGACTCAATGGCCTTAGGCTGGGAACCAGCGGGCTCGTATGGAGACACGACCTCAAACGGCACCTCAGAGCCCTCAACGCCAAAACGTTTGAGCTCTCCTCCAACACGCTCAACTTCAAATTCCGCCATGGATACTCCTAACTCATATATCTGCAGTATACGCAGGCGGCAGGCATAGTCCTATACGAACCGATCGGGATAGAGGGTCTTGTAGCGAACCCAGGCATTATTGACACGAATCAGATACGCCTGCGTCTCGGGAAAGGTGATTGCATTATGAAGCGAGGTGCTCTGCTGCGCCCATCCGTCGACATTGCCCATGCCGGCGTTATAGGCGGCAATGGCACTGTCAGTCGACCCGTTAAAATACGTTAGAAGATACGAAAGATACGCACAGCCAAACTCGATGTTCGTAGCCGGATCGTTAAGGTTGTCGGCCGAATACTCGCCACCATCGACAAGACCCTTGGCAATCATATCCTGGGCAGTCTCGGGCATCAGCTGCATCAACCCCCGAGCGCCTTGATTCGACTCAGCCTCGGGATCCCAATTCGATTCCGACTTTATGACAGCACACACCAGATATGGATCAAGATTGTGCGAAATGCTCGATTGCTTTACATACGCCTCGTAGTCAATTGGATACAAAGGCTTAAAGAAGGCGGCAGGAGCATACGAGTAGACGAGCGAAATAAGGCCGAAGACGAACACAACGGCAAGTGGCGCCACGCGATACCACGTAAAGAAACGTGTCTTAGGCATCGGCCTCCTCCTTATCCGTTACATCCACGAAGCCATGGCGCGCAAGCCATGCGTCCAGTTGTTTAAAGAGCGAATTATCGCCTGCCGCATTATCGATTACCGTCGTAGCGAGATGGCAAAGCGAAGCCTCATCAGGTTGGCATGCAGAGCGAGCATCAAAATCAGAGGACTCCATACCACGATGAATGGCACGCTCGCGACGAACTGCCAAAGGAGCGCTGATAACCAGAATTTCATCAGCCAGGCCAAAAGCATCCTCAAACCCAGTCGGGGCAGAAACCTCGACAACCGCAAAGGGATAACGGGGGGACGAAACCGTGCAGCAAACCGGATCGAGAATCCTAAGCGAAAGCTGTTCAATCAGAACGGGATGCACAATGCCATTGAGCCGTGCGACCGAATCAGGAGAAGCGAAAGCTCGAGAAGCGAGGATGCTGCGACGAATGCCACCATCCTCATCCAAAATGTCCCAACCGAATTCATCCGCAAGAGCATTGACGATATCAGAGCCCGGGACATACAGCGATTTTGCAAGCTCATCCAGATCGATAAGCATAGCGCCACGAGATTCGAAATAGCGGCAGGCAGTCGACTTACCCGAAGCAATATTGCCCAAGACAAATACGGTAAACATCAAGTCCTCCCTAACGCCAATGGGAGTTATTATCGCGCAAATACAAAAGAAGGACTCAAAATACAGCCAAACAGTAAGACAAGCCAAACGAAGGCGGGTTCTTGTATTACAGCTCTCTATCAAACGCAAAAAAGGGGGAGGCCGCGAGACCTCCCCCTTCTTCAAGTCTTGCGACGGCTCGGTGCCGTCCACCGGTCAGCGGCG